>CAAGKR010510585.1_pt1 | contig 32062 bp, 26 predicted proteins | sample 2556971 | NCBI WGS metagenome assembly CAAGKR01 (sample SAMEA5207829, study PRJEB30636) | soil metagenome | biome: forest; feature: boreal; material: soil | place: USA | collected 2011-09 | depth 1 m | reverse complement strand
GCCGACAGGATTTCCTTGGCTGCCAGCGAGGCCTGCGTGCGGAGCGCCCCGGGATCGGCGCCATTGAGCGTGCCCGTGGGCGAATAGTCGGTCGAGGAATAGCCCCACTCGGTCTCCCAGATAGGAGGGGAAGGGCCGGCGGTGAAGATCGCAGCCACTGTGGCCTGCAGGTTCGTGTAATAGTCTGTGAGCTCGCCCGTCGCGTCAGGGATGTCATAGGGGTCGACGCCGATGGCGTCCGCCCCAGCACCGCCGCCCGCCGCCAGAAACCCCTGCGCGAAGGTGAAGTCGAATCCCGACAATCCCGTCGTCGATACCATCGCGCTGGGATCCCCTGCATGGACCGCGGCAATGGCGGCAGCCGCTAGCGCGGCGTACTGCGTCGGACTGGGAGACGGAGGCCAATATGCGGCAAGGTCGGCCTCGTGCCATATCTCGAACCGTGCGCCGGTTCCCGCGTAGTGGCTCGCGGCCACCTGAGCAAAGTTTGCGAACGCCGTGATGGCAGCCGGGGTTGTCGGTGGCGCCGTCAACGAACCCGTGTAAAGCGGGTTGCCATAATCGAGGGTGAATACCGGCTTCAGGCCATAGGCCTCGAGCAACGTCAGCAGCTGGTCGAATTCGCTGAAATCGTAGGCGCCCTGCGTTGTTTCCACGGTGGACCAGGAAAGGTCCGTCCGCACCCATGAGAATCCCGCGGACGCAGCGGAGGCAATCCCCTGTATGTAATGGTCGATATTAACAGTCACCCCCATGCCGGACAGAAGGTTGCCATTTCCGGAGTTGGGCGGGGCCAACGGAACCCCCGGATCGAGCGTAAATGCGGTTGAACTGACCGCATAGACGTCGGTGAAGTTGATCGTGCCGACGGGGTTTGGCTCGACCCCGTTGGTGGTGAGTATGGCGATGCTTACGATCGGATTGTGAACCACACCGTCATTGTCCCCAGAAAAGAAGAGGGAAGGGGCATCGAGTTCGACAATCTGCTGGTACCAATTGCTTGTATTCATCGACTCGACTGGCCGATTCAGGTTATACTGCAGGGTTTGTCCCGACGTATCGACGATTCGCAGGGCGACCTGGATGTTCGAGGGAGATTTCACCCAGAAGCTGATTGCGGCTGCCGTCAGCGGAGTTGGCAGAGTCAAGAATGCACCCGTATAATCGCCTCCTTTGGACAGGTCATAGGCAATCTGCGCGCTATGGCCGCCTAAATAACCTGCTCCCAGCGTCAACGTGCCCGTTGCCCCGGGGAATTCAGGGCCATTTGAAAATGTCCATGGACTGGGAGAGTTGGCCTCCGAGAAATCGTCAATCAGGACGTCTCCAAACACCGTAATGCCATGAATGCCTAAGAGACATATCAGCAGCCACCTTGCAGGCCCAATGGCCCCTATGAGTTGATGTTTCCGGCGTCTCATCATCCGACCAAGGCTCCTAACGCGGCCTCGAATTCTGAAATATCGCGCATTTCAACCGCTTTTCGTTAAGACAAGGCTTCGCATACGATCGGGAACCTAAGCAATTCCTGTGCCCTTAGGATTTGGAGGTCTACCGCAATACGTCGGCCCAATTGTTCCGCGAGAGCTTTGCCTCACGGTATCTCTGTTGACGAGAGACTGGACTCTTCGGCTCTCTTGACCGGATCTTTTCGAATTCCGGACTCATCCCAATTGCCGTTTCCGAAAAATTAAGGCAAATTGGGTCGAGAGCTAACTGCAGTCGAACAAACGACTGCAACCATACTGACCCTGCATCCGATGCCTAGGAACGCACCCGCGATGATATCTCCGATAAAATGATAATTTGATGTCCATAGGACTATAGCGACTAGGCTTGCCACCGAGACGCCCAGCCATCGGATTCTTGGAGTACACAGCCAAATTACCGCAGCAAGCGCCGCCATTTGCGCCATGTGGCCAGACGGAAAGGATTCCCAACCGTATCCTCCGTGAAAGAGATGAAAGCCGTACGCATGATCGCTTATCCACGAAGGATTGCCTGGTTTCCACTTATCCGGCCACGGCCGACCAAAGAAGTATTTCAACTGTTCCTTAATCTCCTCGGAAACAAGGATTGCGAGGCAAGCGGAGATCAGCGTTCGGCCGAAAGCGCCGGGCTTCCAGCCGCCGAATGCTGCGGCAACTGCCGCGCCGGTAACCCCGAGGGTCGCGGCAATCGGAAGAGGATCGAATAGATAGGCGAACCGACCGATAATCGCGGGCCTACCGAAATGCTCATGCGACCATGTCGAGGCTGGACGATCGACGAAGAGAATCGAAAATCCGACAAGAAAGAGACACGAGAGTAGGGCGGTTAGAGTGCGTCGAGCTCGATTTGAAGAAGCCTCCATGATTGACAAAAAGCCTTTCGGATCGATGCATCGCACGCAAGAAATCGACGACATCGGCGTTTTGCCTGATCGACTTCCCTTTTGGCATGGCGATTGCAATATTCCGCAAGGCAACGTTCACGTTTCCTCCCACGCAGCCAATAGCAGAACGATTCAAGGTGGTTTACCAATCGCACGACCAAAGTGAAGAAGCCTTCACTACCAGGTGGGCTCATTCCGCCCGTTCTGAGGTTGGAGAAAAAGTGGAAATCGAGCTCGAAGCCCCGGTCTTGGCGAGAGCTCCAAGATTCATCGTGGCGATCTTGGCCATCGCGTTGTCCGTACAATTGAGTGCTGAGATCCCAGCGGTAGCCGATGATCGTTTTGGTGTAATGACGCATTTTGCGCAGGGCTGGGATCCGGACTGGATCTCGCTCATCAAAGCGAGTGGCGTCACAAATGTTCGCGATGAATTATATTGGAAGGAGGTCGAGCCGGAGAAGGGGCTCTTTCGATTTCCAGAGCGCTATGACCGATATCTTGGCGAGCTCAAGAAGGCCCAGATTTCGCCGCTCATCGTGTTGAGTTTTGAAAACCCCAATTACGACTCCGGACTGACGCCATATTCGAAGGAAGGTATCGACGGTTATGCGCGCTACGCTGTGGAGGTTTTGCGCCATTGCGGACCGCAAGTGAAAGCTGTCGAAGTGTGGAATGAGTACAACGGCACTTTCAATCACGGCCCCTCGAGTGCAAATCGCTCGAGCACCTATTTGCAGATGCTTCGTGCGACATATATCGCGATCAAGCGCGAGCGGCCGGATGTCATTGTTGTCGGAGGAGCGACCTCCGGTGTACCGTTGCCATATTGGAAAAAGCTGATGGCTGATGGAGCCCTGAATTACATGGATGCCCTATCGGTACACCCCTATCGGTACGAATCACCGCCAGAGGGAATCGAGGATGAGGTTACAGACCTCAAACACTTGGCTCTCACTTACAACAATGGCCACGCGATACCTATCTGGGTAACAGAAATTGGATGGTACCTAAAGCCGAGCAAGGCAACGGGGGACCTGTTGATCGACGACAAGGTGCAGGCTGAATATCTGGTGCGCGCCTACGCACTCCTTCTCTCCGCAGACGTGAAGCGCATCTATTGGTACCTCTTTCGCGACTATGAGGACTTTAACATGGGCCTCGTGCGCGACGATCCGAAACGAACGCTAAAGCCCGCGTACAACGCTCTCGCGACGCTCGTTAAGCAACTCAGGGACACGGATTTTGTGAGACGCGAATCCACCTCGGGAAACCTATATTCAATGCTCTTCCGGCGGCATACCGGCGAGGAGGTTCGTGTCGTCTGGTCATTGACGCCACGCACGCTGGTGATACCGAAACAGCTCACCGTGGTGGACCTTGCTGGATTGCCGGTCGACGGCACCCATTCTTTGAACCTTAGCGACTCTCCCGTTTTTGTGACGGGGCCTCTGCGAAACCTGCCACGAGACGTGCAAGGCTCTCGTAAGGTCCTTGCCGACTCCGTTCGCGACTTTTCCAGCGTCCCAGCGAACGGATGGTCTTATGGTCTGTTTGTCGGTTCGGACACCACATTCAAGCCACTAAAGACGTTTACGGCTACGGACTGGAAGGCATCGTGGACTGACGTCTATCCATCTATTGAAATCGCGGCCAATGATCAGCATCCTTCCAAAGTTGGCAATCTGCCAGTGGCTGCGGTTCGGCGTTGGGAAAGCTCCTACGAAGGCTCTGTGAGAATCATCGGCAGATTTCGCTGCGGCGGTGAGGGTGACGGTGTTGGCGTTAGCATCCTTGTCGACGGGAAGCGTCGCTTCCGAACGCTCTTGGGCGGCGGATCCTCTTTAGAGAAGGAGTTCGATTTGATTGAAACCGTGCACCGAGGTTCTACGGTTGATTTCGCAGTCGATCCCGGTCCAGCGACCGATATTGATTTTGATTCGACGATGCTAGAGGCAAGTATTCAACCACAGCGATGATATCCAATAGTTGGAGCTAAAGTTGTACTTCGCTCGACATTTGCATCTACGCAATTCAGTCCTAAGGCTTTTGAATCGAGACCCGAATTCGCTAAGCAAATGAGGAAATTTATCTTTTTACTTTGCGCCGCTCCATTTGGCCCAAAAATAGCCACAGCGGAATGGGGTTTAGCTCCGCCGCCCTACATTCCCATCTATTCGTCGATTGCCGTCTCCGTGGCTCCAGGACATTGGAAGGTTCCTACGTCAAATTTGAAATTAGAGATTGTATGGTTTTTGGATCCTAAGGGTATCTGGCATCACCAAAAGATTTCAGGATTTGGACATTCGGATATTGGGAGGAACGATGTCTCTATGACTGGCCTAAACTTTTTTTCGATTCCAGGCGAATGGACCGGAGAGGTTCTCGTTCAGACATATCCGGTCGGGGCAAGCCCACCAAGCAACCTGTACCAAGTGATAGCCACCCCGACGGTGATGCTCGTTGGAGCCCCTACACCTACACCTTCGCCAACACCTACGCCTTCGCCCACAGTGACTCCTACTCCAAGTCCAACTCCGACCGCGCCCATTCCGACACCTACGCCGACTCCAACATCGCGAAATAAGTTGTTCAAGTGATAAGCGGAGATTCTATAACGTGGCTTCTGAGGCCCCAGCCTAAGGGTGAAATCTCGACTGGTTTCAAATGACATACCGAGAATCTGTCTCGGAACACGCAAGGATTAATACGACCGGTCTCTTGCCGAACGTGCAGATATTGTTCTAATCAAGCGCGATCTATGCAATCGCTGTGGCGCGAAATACTCGCCGACCTCCGTTCGGGAAATAAGGGCAACACAAGAAGTATATTGGTCCGATTGCTGGGCAATCGTGGCTTTCACGCACTCTTAGCATATCGAGTAGCACATCGGCTATCAGGTACGGCGTTGTCCTTTATCGGATTTGCCGTGAGTCGCATGTGTTTGATCGCATATGGAATCGATATTGATCCAAGAGCAAAGATCGCAGGAGGAATAGTCATTTATCACGGGATCGGGATTGTCGTCGGCCGAGGTGTGACGATCGAAAGCAATGTAGTCCTTTTCCATGGTGTGACGCTAGGAAACAGATTCAGCGGCGAGGGTGACGGGTTTCCGTACGTGGAGTCAGGCGTAATCATCGGAACCGGCGCCGTGTTGCTTGGCCCCATTCGAATCGGGGCCAGCTCCTTTATCGGTGCGAACACCGTAGTTGCGCAAGATGTCCCGCCTGCAAGCGTGATCCGACCCGCACCTTACATCAGGTCACCGATCAATCGAGCTCGTCGATCAGATGTATCAGGTTAGGATCCCTGTTAGTCACGGCGACATCAGGGTCCGGATGAAGCTGCTTTGCCACAGAATCCGCCAGGCGCCAGCTAAATGTCCCAGAGATGACGGAGGTCGCCACGATACGGAACCCATTGAAAGATCTGGCAGTCGCCTATGAATTTGGAGCGCGTCGCATCTAAGACATCCAACAATTGTCGCTTTTTACGAGATTTTATCCGCAGCTAGACTGATTGCGGTCAAACGCCGCCCCACCCGTGTTCTTGGATCTTCGCTTGGATGTCTATTCTGCTTAGGCTCGACAAACAAGGGAGGTTAAGTGCCATATCTCAAAAGAAGGTGCGAGCGGCTTTGAGCAACTCTGCTGGTCGACTAGGCGCCCCCTCGAGGCTAGACGTTCGTTCGTAACCCGTCCGGAACATAAGAGGTTAGGTCCCAGCATTGGTTTCAGTTATGGGCCCTTACTCTTCGTCCATTATTGAGCAACCGAAGTGCCGATTACAGACGAGAAATTCGTTTCTCAGAAGGAGTGTCTGCGACGACTCACATTACAGTTTGCTCATTAGGCCCTCGTAAAAAAAGACCTAAAACAAACGGTTGAATGAGTTTTCCATTGAGGATTATCAGCTGTGCAACGTCTCCTGTGTTCTTTACGATAATGAACTCAACCGGGATAATTTGGCGGGCAATCATATGCGTCCTCGTGGTCAGAATGCGCGTGTTTGCAACGGAAACACCGCGCCGCGCTGACGAATTCGTCGATTCGATGGGGATAAACACAAATTTGAACTTTCTAGCGGCGACCTATAATCAGTCTTTAGTCGGTCAGCTTGGGATACGGCATTTCCGAAGTAACGTTAAACCGACTCCTTCTACATTATTGACGCGACTGATGAGCCTTTACTCCGACTACGGATATCGAGTGAATGTCGTCTGCGATTCTACCGCCTACAGCCCTAGTCAGTATTGCGGTCTATTGGCAGGGGCCACTTTTGAGTCAATCGAGGGTCTAAACGAGCCAGACGTGAGTGGGCCGCGTTCTTATTCAGGGCTAACCGATAACTGGACTACACAGAGTTATCCGGCAACGATAGCGTTCCAAAAGGATCTATTTACAGGGATGGCGTCTCAAGAGTCCACTTCTGGCAAGCCCGTGTTATCGCCAGCAATGGCAAATCCTCTCTACTCCCATTTTCTCCGGTCTGCTCCGGCCGACTACATCGCAATTCACAGCTACCCTGCCCAACTGTTGCCAACCGGAAATTTCATTTCGAGCTTTATATTGCCCTCCGCGCAATTGATGGCGACGCCGGGAGCCGGCGTCATGCGTTTGATTGCCACAGAGACTGGATACCAATCCGGCGACCTTAGCGGTGAAATTTCAAATCTTGCTTCGTCGAAATATATTCCACGAATATTTGCAGAGTATTTCCGCTTAGGCATCGTAAGGACTTTTCTTTTTGATTTGGCGGATGCTCCGGGCGGAATGCAATACGGATTGCTGGATTACACATTCAATCCAAAGCCCGCTTTTACAACAGTGAAGAATCTGACCGGAATGCTCAGCGAATCGACTTGGGATCCGGGCACCGGAGTACTGACTTCACCAGGATTTAATCCAGGAGTTCTCGATTATACTATGACCGGGGCTAATTCAAGTATTCACCATGTCTTGTTACAGAAGAGCAATGGAGTGTCATACCTCCTTCTCTGGCAAGAGGTACCTAGTTATGACCTAGTTGGCAATGTTGACATAAATAACCCGACGATTCCGGTTCAACTCAACTTTAATACTCCAATGTCAACCGCTTCCGTCTACCGGCTCGAATCAAGAACCCCGATCGCAACTTTCAACAATCCCCAATCTGTCACGATCAACGTTCCAGACGAGATTGTGATAGTTCAATTGGTGCCCGGGACTGAATCGAGCTCAACTGGCACGGTTGTCTCAATGGTCGCTACTCCCGCTGGAAGCTCAATTTCGCCTCAAACAACTGGTTCCTTCATGATCGCTCGCACTGGGAGCGCAGCTGCGCCCCTTGATGTTTCGTATTCAATCGGGGGTACAGCCATCAATGGCGTGGATTACGATGGCATCATGAGCTCGGTGCAAATTCCGGAAGGCTCTATGACAGCTGCTATCCCGATTGTGCCTAGCAATCCGCTGATCGTTGGAGGGAAGGAGGTAGTGCTATCGGTGTCGCCTAGCTCTTCGTATAGTACAGCTCCGCGAATGAGCTCGAAGGTATATATCAATTCCAGTCGAACGGTGGTTGCCGACTTCGAATCGGGAATCCAGGGGTGGACTGGCAATACCTATTCCGCCGTTTCACTCGATAGGGCAAACGCCGATACCGGGAGCGGCGCATTGAAATGGATATACAACGATGACGGAGTGGATCGATGGGCGAACACGGTTGAGCTTTCATTTGCCGTACCAGAAGATTGGACTGCCGTTTCACGACTCGAACTTCGGATAAAGGAAAATTCTTCAAATTCGCCGACCGATATTGGCGAACCCGTTTATTTCGCATGGTTCAACAATGGGGTTGGAGTGGGAGGAGGTTATGGCGTTGCAAAATTTCCATTAGCCAACGATTCGTCCTACCGGACTATATCACTTGATCTGGGTGATTTCCCACGCGATAAGGTCAATTTTCTCATGTTTTATGTCGACGGAAAGGCTCTGGTTCCTGGAACTCATACTTTCTATATCGACAACATATGTGCGATTACCGACACGAACGGAGTCTTAGATGACATAGAACAGTATGCAGGAACCAATTGGACTGGAAGCGCGCAGTCCTCACCGACGGCCGATAGCCAGAATGCCGATACAGGCGTATGGGGTCTAAAATGGACCTTTATTGACGACGGCATTACGCGATGGAATAATTTTATTGGTATAAATTGTACCCCGCCTTCCGACCTTACTCGTTATTCGACGCTTAGCCTTCGGTTCAAGGAAGACGCGGCAAATCCGATTGCGGATATTGGGGAAAAAGTATTTCTTGATTTTATCGACAACGGAACCAGCACTAGTGGGGGTGCTGGCGTGGCAAGTTTCAACTTCACCGGGAGCAATAGCTATAGGACAATAGAATTGCCCTTGGGATCTTTTAATCGCGACAAGGTCGGCTTTCTCTATTTCTTCGTAGACGGTAGCAAATTGGCTCCCGGCAAGCATATTTGGTATATCGATAACATCAGTTATTATTGAGGCATCGCGCTTTCTTCTTTCAACGAGAGGCGTTTGGGGCTCACGAACCGACCGCGATTGCTGCAACCAAAGTATTAGGAAGAACGGATGCCGTCGTATTCATTCAACGTCTTACAATTGGCGTTCAGCTTCTTGAGACAGCCATTCAGCAATGTTACCGTAGAGGGTGAATAGGCGAACTCCTCGTAAGTTTTTGCGGCAGCCGGCAGCAAAACCGGCCGCGATTTCTCGGCGCAACCCATCTTGAGAAAGCGGAAATTGGCGCGAGGGAAGCATTCGATCCTTGGCACGCGCCATCCAGCTTTGCATGATTCTTGCTGATGCGCAGATAAACCAACCTTGTGACGACGCGCGCCCTAGAAGGAAATCTCGATAAGCATTCAGGATGCCAGTCGCCTCGCCGAACCCCCGGTAAAGCGCTCGGCAGTAAGTTTCGTCTAGTTTGCGGGAATGGATCAAGTGCCGGAAGACAAGTCTTGAGGAGTAGTGAATTTGCCAGCCCATTAGAAGAAGCATGAGGCAAAGCTCATTATCTTCCCCGGAGTTGAGTCCATTTCCCTCCCGAGACATGAGGCGTGGTTCAAATCCGCTTCGGCTGATCCGATTCCATGCGGCCCGGCGCACAACCATTCCTGCGCCATACAGATAGCCGCGAGAGTCAGCAATGCGGCCTTCTGCTTCGGCTTGAGGCCCAACCGCGTAACCCGATGCAGCGGTGCTAAACCATTCTGGAAGGGGCGATTCGCTCGAGGGCTCGCCCCGGCCCCCTAACGCGCCCGCAAGCGGCAAGCCATCCATGGTGCTCGTTGCAACTTCAAGGTAATTCTGAGCAAGAAGGTTATCGTCGTCACAGAAACAAATGAATTCCCTGCTCGTCTCTATAAGTGCCCTTTGGCGAGCCATTCTTACTCCAGGACGGGGTTCGTGAACGACCCGTAACATCACGTCACTCCTCGTCCACGAACGACGGGCAATGGCCGCCGTATCGTCCGTAGAGGCATTGTCCACCACTAGCACGGACCAGTGAAGTGGAGAAATCGTCTGTGCTGCGAGGGCCTGAAGCACGGCCGGTAATCGGCCGGCGCCGTTGTGGGTACAGATGGCGACCTCTATTCCAGGGGTCATGAACGCGCTGGATGGGCGCTCTGTTCAGTATTTCCGATCCTTGGGCCTATCGCCTGCGCATAAGCTGCCTCAATATTCTCGAACTGAACCTTTCGTGAAAAGGCGGAATTCGCGATTTCCTGATGATTGCAAGGTCGCGGATGCGCGCGGTCATCGTACCAGCTTGTTATTGCTGAGGCAAACGAAGCAGGATACTCGACGCGGGCAGTCCATAGGTGGCTAAGGCCCAGTTCTGTGAAGCCTCGGTTGCCTGGGGCGTCGCTGAGAACAAGGGGCACGTTGCTTGCCATCGCCTCCAGCACAGCGAAAGAAAGGCCCTCGTAGCGCGACGTCAGCATAAAGCAATCGAGCATCCGGTAGAATGGCCCGGGGTCGCGCAAATAATCGATCCATATCACGCGGTGTTCATATCCGTGATTTCGCGCATATTTCTGGACCTCGCTCCTCAAGTCGCCAGAGCCCACGTGAACCAAATAGAGATCCGGCATCAAGTCCACGCAGGCGCGAAATGCGCGATGGAGCGTCATTGGATCTTTTTGGAAGGAAAAGCGGCCCAGCGATCCCACCACGACGGCGTTCTGCGGAATTCCCATTTCAGTGCGAAGTGCCTGTCTTTCTGATGCCGTCCCGGATGTAAAGTGACGCGTATTTACACCGTTAGGTATGAGCTTCTGGAGCGACAATGGCAGACGAAGCACATTCTTGCCATATTCGGCTTCGTCTGGGGAAAGGTTTATAGTTACTGTTCGAGGAGCGAGGTATCGTTCGACAAAAGTAAAGAACCGTACCGAGAAAGATGGCGGTCGGCCCAGACCATAGTACGCGTGGGGAGTATAAAAAACCTGCGGACTGGCACCAAAACGGCGTAGGATGCGGACTAGGCCTCCGGCTTTTGCGCTGTGAGCGTGAACTACTTGCGGCTTGAAACGGTGATATAATCCAAGGAGGCGAACAATGGCTCTCAGGTCACCAAGCTGAGGTTGGTTCGCGATCTCAAGGTTTTCAGTGAGGCCCCCCGCCTGCCTTACCTTATCGACTAGGCAAAACAATCGGTCGCTTCCTCGTACATCGGAATAGGCAAGGCTCACAATATGCCCCGCCGAAATGAGATATTCAGTCAAATCCTCCACATGGCGAAATACGCCGTTCTCGCCAGGCTCGGAGACGAGGAGAATTCTCATGCTGCCAATTTTGCTCTGGACATTACCAAGGAGTAAACAGACTCCAGCCGGACTACGTGTTTCTTCAGCGTCAGTGGATCCTTCCAATAACGTAAATGAGCCTCGCGACCCATGCGACGGGCAAGAACCGGATCATTAATGCGTTGCATCATTTCAGCCAAGCTTTTGACCGAGCCGCGTTCGAATAAGAGGCCGTTAACGCCATGCTCTACCGACTCCTCGGCTGCGGTTCCCTTGGATGCAATTACGGGAACTCCGCGCGCTAGCGCCTCGACAGCGGTAAGACCAAAGGTTTCAGGCCAAAGCGAAGTAAAAACAAGCGCACGAGCTCTGGCAAAAAATTTAGGGAGAGCCGCTCGATCTTGCCACCCAGCCATAATTGCCGCGGGATAAATCGTACGAACTATTTCCGTTGCCGGCCCTTCGCCGCAAAAAACAACCTTTGAATTTAGAGATGCGGCCGCCTCCGCCAAAATTTGGGGCCCCTTGTACAGTTCCATACGACCAACAAACAGAAACTCATCATTCCTCTCTACTGACACAGGATCTCCAAACTCCGCATCAACCGGATATGGAACAAGTTCGATTCGGCATTGCTGCGGCAGTATTTTCCGGGCGGTCGCGAGGTTTGTTCGCGAAACGGCGATGACACAGCTTAACCGTCCAGGAAGGTCGGCGATGCGGTTCTGCCACCATGTACGCGCAAAGCGCCAGAGTTTGTGAGCGTGGTTGCGAGCATCACATCTGCAGCTGAGGCAGTCGCCGCCCAATGGCTTGCGGTTGCACACTTCCATCTTGGGGTACTCGAAATAGGCTCCGTTGGGGCATAGGAGGAAATAATCATGCAATGATAGCAGAGTCCGAAATCCCAACTCGGTGCTTGCGTATGGAACCGAAGCGGAAAGCGCTTTCGAAAAACTGTGAATATGAACGACGGTGGCGTCCGAATTATGTTCGCTCAGTACATTGCGGAAAAGCCTTGCGGCGGATGTGTTCCATACGCCATTGCGCGCAGCGCGAATCCGATTTGGATCCCTCAAGATATCGCTGAGCCCGAGACAGATCACCGTGATACCTGCATGTTCAGCGAGTTCGGGGTCGACAGGCGCGACTGCGGAAAAGAATGTAACCCGATGGCCTGCAGCCGCCAGCCCAATGGCGGACGCAATCGCTACTCGGTCCCCACCTCCACGAAGGTGCGCGAAGTCGTTCACCACGATGATGTCGAGGGAAGGCTTCAATAATCAGGAAGTCCTTCTAACGGGCCGCTCAAGAAGGGCAAAGCCGCCCTTCCATCCGCAACGTTGAATCCGATCAAAATATAGTCCTGCATTGCCAATGAGGAAACGCACTCGTGCAATCCACTGAAAGATTCTTCTGCGAGAAGGACCGGCGACAGTTTGTACAACTTTTTGGAACTCCTCTCGATGGAGCTCGACGTCGCCCGAAATCTGACCCGAGCGAAGACGAAAGAGTGCCACAATTTCGGCGCTGCAGCGAAATCGTGCACCTGCGACGAATGCTCGCAACCAGAAGTCCACATCGGCACATATTCGAAGGTCTTCCCTTATCGGGCCGTTCAAGTTCACCCACGCTCTTGGCGCAAGCATGCCTTGCTGATTCAGCGGATTCACGCCCGCTTGAGCTAGAGAAAGGATGTCGGTAGGGATTCGCGCAATGGCAATGCGGCCTAGATTATCATCGTTCCCATTCAACAACTGAACCTGACCATATGTCCAAGGAGCCTTTAGGTCGCGACCATCGTTCTGGAGCGTTCGAGCCAGATGGCTGGCAAATCCAGGCTTAAATTCGTCGTCGTCATTAATCCATGTAAACCATCGCCAATCCGCCTCTGGAGCGTTTGCCAATCCCAAGTTGATTGCTGCGTAGACGCCGGCTGCTGCAGTGTCCGCCACGAGAGTGCAGTTGGGGAACTGGCGGCCTAACATAGCAAGCGTGCCAGAAGGTGCGACAAGCACATGAGTCGCGCGCTCTCCGGCATATTCAGCGACTGAGGCGACTGTCCGAATTAGCCAGGGTGATCTTCCGAGAGTTGGTGTAACAACTAACAGTGGACGGCTGCTGCTCATTAGCGATGGTCCTCCCAGCGTAGCCGACCGCGGGCCTGCTGCCATAGGAGTAGGCAAAGTACTGCGGCCGCGGCAATCTGCACCCTGGCGGGTCCCGAGAATGGTGCGATCGCAAGGTTCCACAGGCCCTCGATTAGAATCATAAGCACAATCGCCTGCTGAGGGCGACTCGATCGGAGACAGTAGGCCATCGCCCACATCAGCAGCAGTCCATAGGCAATAAAGAAAGAGCCTCCAAAAATGCCACCCTCTGCGAGTGCCGTTAGCAGCTGAGAGTGAACAGCGAGGTCATGTTCCTGTTCTTCCGTATATCCGTTAAAATTCTCGCTTAGCGCGATGTATCGCTCCTCAATTCGGCGCCGCATTACGCCAGTGCTAAACCACGATCCTTGGCCGATGATCGGGGAATCTGCGAAAGACTCGGCAGCCACTTCCATCATCGCTCGACGTTCGGCATCGGAGACGTGTTTGCTAATGCCTTTTTGCACGCGTTCATCGAACAGGCCGCTCAAAGCCAAACCAATCGAGGCAAGCATCGCAAAGACCGCCGCATACCTCCAAAGCCTCGGCAACCGAATCAAGTAGAGGCTTATCGCGACCATAAGGCATTCAAGACCAAGGCTGCGAAATTCTAGAACAATATGCAGAATCCCCAATACGACTGCGACAATTGCTGCAGGTAGGCGGTTCGTACGTCCGACCGCGATGAGAGCGATAAACGTTACTGGTTCTGCGAAGCCAAACTTCCACCAATCGTCGAAGAGAGGGCCAAAGATGATGGCACACGCTGCTTGGCCGAATGCCCATCCAGCGATTATGACTACGAAGCGTCGCCATGAAGAACCAATCATGAAGGCGAGTCCTATGAGATCTATGGCTACGAAAGCCATGCGCGCCCAACCGCGCATATAATCCGTCGGTGCGCTGTCCCGATAAATGTCCGAAACGACGTAGGCACCGAGACCGATGATCTGCAAAATGATCAAGGTAGTGAAAACCCTTGTTCGCGAAGCGCCCTCAGGCCAACGGTGACGAATGGCGCGGACGCCTATCGAAGCGAGCGCCGCGAAGAGAAGAATTGCCTCGGCGATCGGAAAGTTGCCAGCCGCTTGAATTGTAAACGGCGTTGTAAACCCGACCAGTCCGCAGGCCATTGTCGCCCACGGCAGGCGGCCCACCAGACGGGATGAATCGCTTTCAACTTGCCTAGAATGCAGAGCGATTGCCACGGTCAAGATTTCTCAGTTTCTGACAACCTAGGCAGCACTGCATTTAGGACCCTAGCGACGCGGTCCGGGTTTGCCCGTTTCTTAAACGCACAACGGATTTGCCAGGCAGATTTGTAAATGAGTTCAGCGAGTATCCAAGTTGCCAATAGTCCGGCCCAGCTCCAAGCTACGTCCTCCCATTCGCACCAACGGGTCGGGATGAAATACTGAGCGGCTTCCACTGCGGCGCCAAAAAGTGCCAACCATCTAAATGCCCTGAATCGGGCGCGTCGGCCGTTACAAACAATCATGAACGGCACTGCAAGAATAGCATAAGCAGGAAAATTGCGAAATCGTCCATAAGAGTCTGCCCAACTTGCCACTCCTCGCGGCAGCCAGGGAATCTCGCTTAGTATGCTTGAAGGTCGCAGCGTCATGTATAGCCCACAAACGATGCCAAGGCCGCCGGCCAGCCAGCAGCTGAACCGGAGAACGCGAAGTATGAGACTGCCAACGCGTCGCGGCGTAATTCGATCTGAAGCTACTGAATGTCTCCGCGATCTGCTGCGGGGAGAATGCCTAGCCCCTCCGGGTATTCTTGAATCACTCTGCTTGGAACGGTTCATTCAAACGGGTGACTTGTCTGAAAGATTCCTTCTGGCCAGACATAATCAGAGAAAATTGCTGGGAAGGTGGAGATTAGATGGTCGCGAATTTCGCGGCGGAATCGCGCGGGCCCCAAATGTGTGACGTTGGCGCGGCAAGCCTCAGGTCTAATGGCCGAACTGGCTTCAAGACGTTTTATCGCGTCCACCATTGCCGCAACGGTCTGCTCTAAGAAGAAGAATCCGCTTACATCTTCGCGCACTGTTTCCAATGCACCTCCCTCGCCAAAAGCGACGACCGGCGCCCCTGCCGCTTGCGCTTCGCATGGAGTGATTCCAAAATCCTCAATTCCTGGAAAAAGAAACGCCCGACAAGTCTCATATTTCTCGCGCACTACATCGTTTGACTGCCATCCTAGAAATGTCACACATGGAGCAGCCCGCCGCCGAAGATCGGCTTCCTCGGGACCTGTGCCGATTACAATGAGTTTGCGACCGAGGCGCGAGCAGGCATCAACAGCCAGATCCACACGCTTATAGGGAACGAGAGCCGAGACGACTAGGTAGAAGTCATCGCGCGGGCGCTTCGCATCAAATCGATTAATTTCTACCGGAGGATTAATAACTACAGAGTGACGGCCGTAACACCTTTGGATACGATCTTGGACGCAAATTGAATTGGCAATGAAGCCGTCTACTCGTCGCGCCATTTTTTGATCAAATGACCGGAGACGCGGCAATGACGCTGAAAAGATCATTCTTCCGACCGGGTTGCCATGGGACGAAGACTCAAGATAACTATCCTCGAGACCCCAAAGATAGCGCGGTGGCGAGTGGCAATAGCATACGTGCACTGCTCCGTCGGGAATGCGCACGCCCTTAATCATACTAGCATCACTAGTAAGCACGAAACGAGCCCTACCGGGCAGCCTACGGCTGCGAATTATCTCCGGAAAGGCTGGAAGGAGTTTTCTAAAGTGATGCCTTAGAAACGGAAGTCTTTGAAGGAAAGTCGAATGCAGTGAATGCGCCTGTAAAGAAGGTGGAAGATATTTTTCGTTATAAACGAGCATAAATATCGGTGCGGCCGGGAAAAGTAGCCCAAACTGCTCTAAGACAGCTTCACCTCCTCTAAAATACTCCATCCAATGATGGACGAGAATAGTCGGACTGGAGCCGACGACATTTATCGCCACTTGCGAAGTTGCGTCCGCCGGAGTCAAATTTGACGAATTCAATGGCATTTTGCAATGTCTGCTCTGCGGAAGCTTTTCTTCGCAACAATCACTTTTCGAATGAATCGACACTGTACTTGCTAAGTGAAAGTGCTTAGAAATATCAAAGGAACCTATTTTGCTCGCGCCGTCGCCGGGCTGTTGACCTCGGAACGCCGAACACGAAGTCCTTTTTCGCTTACCAAAAACGGCTAGGACAAGTCGAGTAATTCAGTCGCTCAAGAATTGTTCACTTTGGTGAACCCAAAGGGGGGTTCAGCACTCTCCATGCGGAAAAATATGCCGGTTTCGGTTCAAACAACCCTCCAGGTGCACGGCGTACTAGTCCAAAACGATCCTCCTGATTCGCAGGGTCATCGCCATCGTCACGCCAATCATACCAAATAGTCAGCGGAATATTCTCTTGTCGGCCAAACTGAACCATTCGAGATACACATTCGGCCTGCTTAACGTCGTCCAATCCTGTCCATGAAGTCGAATATCCCCACTCTCCACATATGATGGGCACCGTACGTCCACGAGGAGCGTAACGAGCAATAAGCGCACTCAGTTTAACCAGATCCTTGGCTGCGGTAGCTGGTTCATTTCTACGGTAGGGGTGCACGCTAACCCCGCTCCAGTACTCAAGCATTCCAGCTCGCAAACAAGCCTCTACAAAATTGAGGTCCACGCCTGCAGATGCCGGACCGATAATAATTTCATTTGGATATTTTGCTCGAATTGCGATGCACGCCTCCTTCATCGCAGCAACATAGGCATCGCTATTTGGGGCAGGGGACCACGAATGCTTGTTATTCGGCTCATTCCATTGCTCCCAAATAAACCCGCGGCCCAGATAATGTCCGACGGCAGCTGCCGAAAAAGCCGCATATCCCTGACGGAATTCATCCAAATCTGCATGACTTAGGTACGGCGGCGAATCCCCAAACTTTGCATAGTGTTGGTTGCCATAGTCCAAGATAACCAAGGCTCGAAGTCCCTGAGCCTGCAAGGCGCCAGCAAGCTTGTCGAAGGACTCGAAAGAATAGGAACCACGAATCCGCTCGATACTATTCCAAAGTAGGTCCGTTCGAATCCAGGTGAAACCAGCCCTCCTTATTCTAAAAAGGTCACCGGGATAAATCGCATTAGCATGAATACAAACCCCGAAAGCTGGAATCGGATCGATAGATGGCGGGATTCCGAGCGCTGAAAAGCCGAAAGAAACAGCTGCGAAAACAAAAAGCGATAACTGTGCTATCCGGACCAATGTGTTATAAAACTACGTTGCTGCAAATGGGTTCTTATAGAGCGCGATTGTATCCGCAGCCATGCTCTGAACAGAAAACTTGCTTTGCACTAACGATACGGCGCCGTCCGAAAGACGTTGCCAGCATTCAGTAGAGTCGCGCAGCTCGATCAAGTGACTAGCCGCCGCCGACGCATCATCAATGGGAAACAGGCGTCCAACCGACGAGGATACAACGTCGTTATTTCCTGATGTGTTTGTCGCAATGGTGGGCAATCCCAAGGCTAAACCCTCCAGCACAGCGATAGGCAATCCCTCCCACCTCGATGTGGAAAGAACACAAAAGCCATTCAAAAACAATTCTTTAACGGAAGGCTGCGCGCCGTGAAAAGTAATATATTTCTCCAGGCCACGAGATCGGGCAGAGTTCTCTAGGGCTGCACGTCCAGGTCCGTCGCCCACCATGTCGACGTGAAAATCATCGAGATCGTTGTTTGGGCGGAGATGGTCGAGTATATCAAGAACCATCGAGCTATTCTTTTGAGGGACAAAGCGCGTTACATGTACAATGTTTAAGGGGCGTCTTGAAAGTATATCAGGATGTACCCGTGCCTCCGGGATCTGAACACCATTTAAAATGGTAGTTATTCCACGATTGCGAAATAGCTGCCGTCGCATGGAAAGAGCCTCAGTTTCCGACACGGCAATTAATTTCTCGGTCGTCCAGGATAATACTAGTTCGCCCATCCAATAAAAGGGAGCGCGCCACGACCGAAATGATAGTGGACAATTCGGAGTGTGAATACACGGGCAATTTAGAAGAAAGTGCCCCAACCTTCCGTAGAGACCGCCAGCTCGCCCGTGACTGTGCAAAATATCAATGTTTTTCTGTCGTCCCCATACAGTCAATCTGCGCAATGCCGCCCAAGAAAAACGGCGATGTGGGATCTCCAAGATTCGGTCCGGGCCCACTAGGTCAACAAAACGATCCCAGTACGGTGGTTCGTTTGGAGCGGCGATAAACACCTCACAATCGTTAGCAAGATGCTTGGAAAGTTGAAATATGTGCTCGGGGCCGCCACCGACATCGGCACGGCCGGTAATCATTAGAACGCGCGTGCGTCGCATAGTCAGACGGACAACTTCCTGAGTTGTAGAGAGCTATCCCAGATCTTGATCTTAGTCGCGAAGGCGCCAAGTCGATAAGCTAGGCTAGGGGGCATCAGTAATGCTATTCGACGTAAGAAAGAACGGTATTTGATCCGCGACGGAATTCGGCAGCGCCGACCCCATTTTAATGATAGCCAGACGCAGATCGACGCCGAACCCCATTCGCTTCGTGATATAAATTCCTGTGCTCGAAGGTCATATATTCTGGAGATAATCCAACGTCGGGCGTCCCGCTGCAGATAACTTCGATGGTTGCCTTCGACGCGACAAAGCGCTCCGCAACGACCAGCGATCTTATGGGTTATCCGAGGCGAGCGATGATCGTTGTATACGGCAAGAACCTCGGGAACAACGCCGATTGACCCCATTCGCGCTACACGGAGGAGGAAATCCCAATCTTGAAAGGCAACTAGCTTTTCGTCTAGCGAGACGTTTCCGCAAAGCATTCTTCTGAACACAATAAATGAGAATGAGCCGCCAAAATTGTCGTATGGTAGCAAATCGATTAATTCCTTCTCTTTGGGCATCTCAAGATAGCGAGAACCATCAGAGACTACTATTCGCCCGCAGACTACAGCACAACATTCGGGGTTTTCCATAAAATATCTCGCCTGCTTTTCCATTTTTTGTGGCAGCCAGCTATCATCATCGTCAAGAAAGGCGATCATGTCTGAATGAGTATACTTAAGCCCAAGATTGCGTACTTCGGCGGCATTTGCCGCCTGAGGAGCGAGCAATATTAGAACGCGGACGCCAAGCTTAGTTAATCTTGAGCCGTCAATAGTCGATGGGATCAGGGAATTATCTACCACTATGACTTCTTCGGGCAACAACGTTTGCTCGGCAACCGAAGCCAGGGCAAACGCTAACATTCCACTTCGGTCACGGGTGGGAATAATGACTGTATAGGCTAAAGACTTAGGTATCATCAGTGTCCCAATCGCCGGATTGCGAGCGAAGGCCAAATCCAACCATTAAGCCAATGGAAAGCCCAAGGGGAACGCTTTCAAACCCGTTCAATCCTACGCCTACCGCGTATATCATCGCGGCAATAGCCATAAATAATGCCTCAGCCTCGATGCGATGAGAGCGCGACGATCGGACGACCCGTCCTGCGACAAGAAGATGAAAAAACACCGAACCTGATCCAAAAACCGCCAAGGCATATAGCGGCATATTATCTGCCGGATTGTAATTGTTAGTATTAAATAGCTTCTGTGGGACGCCGACGTTTCCCAAGCCAAGGCCGAGTGCGAAGTCTATTGGGGCATGAAAACGTTGAGTCATATCAGGCCATACTTCCTGAATGCGCATCATCATGGACCCAGAATCTGTAAGGCCTTGACCCTTTCTAGCTGCATATTTGCCTAAAATCTGTTGCGCGCTCCACGGTGCGACGATAGCAGCGATCATTGTAATAATTATGCCTGTCTTTACCAGCCATCCACTCTTTGAAACCCGCAATAGAAGACTAATAATCGCTACGATTACAAAACCGAGGAAAGCAGTGCGCATGGTTGTCAATTGGAGCCCATACGCGCTGACGGCGGTCATTATTGTCCAATTGATCCAGCTCTTCCGTGCCATGATGGCGATTACATAGAACAGAAGGATAAGGTTCGCCGCATCGCTCGATGAGCGTGCAAAGCCCGCTAGCCGATCGATGCCATCAATCGACCAGGAGCGGGTTCCCTCTACGGTGATTCCCGCCGCTTCATAATCTATCCCTGCCCAAGGAGTCGGTCGTAGTGCACTCCATTGCAATCCGATCACCGTAAGTAATAATCCGGCGACTGCAAACCACATAAATCTATGGGTTCCTTTATGAAGGTATTCAGCAAACATGGCACCTAGAAACACGGAGAGGAATACCTTGAATCCCATTGCTATCGCCTTTGGTTGAGTTCCTAGGACGTCAGCGTACAAAGCGGACATTAAGAGTGCCAAAAATAGCGCACCCAACCCTAACTTCACGCGAGATAGCGAAAACGATGTAAGGAAAAATGAGAGGACTGTTAGCAGCGACAAAATATCGCGCATATAGAGAATAGACTCTGCGTGTATGCGCACCAGAAAAAGCCGAAGCGGACCTTCGAGCGTACAGGTCGCAAGCAGAATAAACACGCACGCAAATGCGAGATATCGATGAAGGAGCGAAAGGCGCACGCTTGAAGCATCTGGAGGCCGATCAATAGCGGCTGATGTTGTCGAAATCATCACTTAACAAACTTGCTAACGTCGTTGGCGGCGATACTCTGATGGTAGGATTCGCTTTGCTTAGATATTATGTTGCGGGACAATTCCTGCAAACGACGTTCATGTAATCGTGCCGGAGTGCTGCCCCCGAGTGGCGCTTTCGACCGGCGAATAATCTGCATGAGATGTTCTCCAAGGAGACGTTGTCCAATGAATCGCAGCCTAAGCTTGGCGGCCTTCCATGCTAGGTTGACGACATCATTAAACTCGAAACGCGAGTTCAAGTTCACATGCCATAGTGTTCGGCGAACTATGAGATTATGAACCGACCAAGCCGGATCGCTGCTACGGCCGTCCGACGCAAAAACCGCAACCGCAAACTCCAGCTTCTGGAATCTTGTATTCTGTCTAACACGCAACCAAAAATCATAGTCCATCGCTAGGCGAAGGCGCATATCATACGGATAGCGACGAGCTAATGCTGTAGGTACAAATGCAGATTGATGGTTAATGGGATTGTTCCAACTAAAATCCTCCAATCGGGCAGATGCTTCGTGAAACGTGCACACGTTATCACGAATGGAATAAAAATGCCCGTAAAAAACAGTAAGGTCTTGGGCATCGATAACTATCGCATCTGCGACATTTGCCAAAACGCATGGATCAGCAAAAACATCGCCAGCATTGAGATAGCAGACGTAGTCCCCTGTAGCGAGTATCGTACCTTTGTTAAATGCATCAGCGATGCCATTATCCTTTTCGCTGACCCACTTAACATTACGCTGTGCATTGTTTTGAATAATGTCTGTCGAGCCATCCTTAGAGCCTCCATCGACAATCACGTGTTCAATCGAATGGTACGTCTGCAGATTGACGGACTCGATCGTTCGTTTTAGAGCGTCGCGGGCATTCAAGGATATCGTAATTATACTAAAATTAATCATCTCGTTTTGTCCGAAACTGTTTAAGCCTTTCGTGAGTCGCCGATTTGTTGTGCTGGATTGCCAGCAACAATCGCATATTCGGGTACGGAACGGGAAACTATCGCGCCGGCGCCGATTACAGCGCCCGTACCGATTGATACTCCTTTCAAAATGATCGCGCGCGCCCCTATAAAAACGTCAGAGGCAATTATCACTGCTGCCTTCCGGACGAGACTATAATCGCCTCGTTTATCGGGATGTAGGGGATGAGCATCATTGTCAGTTATTAGAACTCCAGTACCCACTAGCACACGGTCTCCGATAATAATCGACTCTTTCGCGCTAATGCTGCAGCCACTCATTCCGACATCGTCGCCAATCAACACCCTTCCATTCGGACCAATATTTATATAGACTGGTTGATTCACGCCCAACGAATTGGCGGTGAGCCGGCTAATAGCCTTCCAGCGTCGTCCAATTTGGATTTTAGCCCCGCAGCCTCGAACTAAGACAGGATAGCCACGCAAGTCCCAATCGAGGGAGTAGGGTAAACCCTGGCAGAAGCAATATACAGCATCTATAGGGATCCAATGCCAACGCAGCGCTTGCCTGAAGAGAAGCCGCTGTCGTGAATTGAAGAGTGTGTTCGCAATATTCCTTATTATACCCTTCTGGTCGCCCTTTATAGAAGTCGATATAGTCACTTTCTCGTTCGTACTAACTTTTGCATAATTGTGTCCCTACAAAGGCATTGATAGCTTGAGTCGTGATTCTCGCGCCGACCGCAAACCGGTCATTTAGTCTCGATTGCCAGATGATGATTCATTTCCGGAGCGAACCAGCTAAAGTTGGGCAATCGTCAACTCTTCAAGTTTTTCAAGAAGTAGGTCTGCTCGCGAAAAAAATGGGGCCAAGAGTGCTATTTTATTGAAATCCATGTCCCACCAAGCAGCCGCAAGGAGGCGTTGTATTGTGGCTTCTGGAAAACGTTGCCTAAGTGGTCGAGCAGGAACGCCAGCGACTACCATATAGGGTGAAACATCTTTGGTCACAACGCTCCCGGCGGCGACCACGGCACCGTGTCCGACACGAATACCTTGCATAAGGCGAGAACCATGGCCGATCCAGACGTCGGATCCGATCTCAAAATAGAAGTCCTCCCGATACCGTCGTTCTCCGTATTCCGGATACAAATCGCGCGACACGAAGGTGAAACCAGCCTGTGCTCGTGTCGAAAAAAATGCGGGGTGAATTGATGCAAAGTCGGTAGTTGGATGCGCGCCTACGACGGTCTCTACCTCGGGACCAATGCACGAGAATCGACCCACAAGCGTATTTGAAAGCCTCGCACGGGCGCCAACATAAGAGGCTAAACCTAATCGTGATTGATAGAGATGGGCCCCTGAGGTAACACGATTATACCCTTCGAAAGTCGTTTCCCGATCGCAATATGCAGACAGGTCAATAAGAACTCTCTTGTGTGCTAAGGCTCGACGGCGAAACAGGATAAATCTTAGTTGCTCGATCATACATGCATCAAGGTCTGGAGAATAGACCGCTGTTTCTCGTTAGAGAACAATGTGACACTCAACGCTTAAATTCAAAGCGGCTGTTTGGCCGCCTTCCAGGCTATGCTTGGTCGAACACGCGAATCCGCTTTCTGTTTCAATGCCAAGTAAGCTAGGCAGGCACGTGCCCATCGAAGCGGGCGATTCGGATTGTGAAACATATTTTGGAAAAGCCAGTCGTAGGTCGAAGATGTTTCTCGAAATGTAGTATTCGAGTCCACCAAGGAATACGTCTTCATTTCGGCAAAGATCCCAGGCTTTGCAGTATGCGTTGCATCAGGCCGGAAGCCCTGGTTAGAAATTAGGTTTCTAGGTGGTGTTAGGCAACAAGCGTTGGACATCCAGGCAGTCGCCTGCAACTGATAATCCCAGGTGTTAATGCGGCCTGCATGAACGTTGGTAAGGACCCGCTCCCAATGCTGAACGTGCCTTGGAGGTAGGAATTCTAGCATCTTCGCGCTTAAGGCGCCGCTCTTTATACAGCTTAGATTTCTGTCGTACCTTAACCAACTGCGGCGCCATGTCGCCCAACCCCAAATATGGGTGAAACGTGAAAGAAACGCCGAATCCTGTTGAGTCCACTTAGAAAACAACTTTGTCCCAGTTATAGAAAATATCCGCTCGTTACGCTCATGCGCGTCCAGCATCCTCTCGCAATATGGAAAAAAATCGTCACTCGCGACAGTGTCATCCTCCATCACGATCGCATCCGGTTCCCGCGAGAATACTTCGTCCAGACCCGTGACAACGCGATCCCGACAACCCAAGTTCCGGTCCGAAAAGATACGAACGACTTCGCATTTCCAATCAATCAGCTCGATAGATATCGCGCGAGACGAGAAACACAACTGGCCCTCTCCTAATCGGTCTGATCGGGGACCGTCCGCAATCAAGTATACGCGGTCCGGAGCGTACTGCCTAATTGGTCGAATAACCGCTCGAAGAAGATCTGGCCGGTTGAAAACAATAATGACTACCGCTTTCTTCATTGAACCATGGCAGATTCAGGAAGTTCAACGGCGGTTCGAAGTCCCGTTCCCTTAACCGTTGGCCTCATACGATGATCCGGACAGAATCGATCATTGATGAACACGAAGTTTTGAAAAGCAAAAAGCTCCGTATAGAGAGCCCGTTCTTGCACGCGAATGGCTCCATTTGGTAACAATCGATATGGAGTGAAGCCACGTAACAATTGGCGGAAATCGCGAAAAAATACTCGCGACACCAGATTCATTTCATTAAATTCTATAAAAATCACATCGATCAAAGACAAATTAAGCATCCTGCGGGCGCCTTTAAGAACCTCAAGTTCATGACCCTCGGTATCAATTTTTAATAAGGTGACTGCTTTTGTAATCGCGAGGTCTTCGACAAGCATATCAAAGGTCGTCACCTCAACATCAACGCCAACGGGAACTGCCTTATGCACATCGACAATGACATCTCGATACAAAGTTGCGTGTTGAGCCCCGCACGAAGCGTTTTCGCGGTCATAAAGAGTCATCTTTGATGAAACAGAGCCTAATCCCTTATTTATTGCGGTAACATTTGGTCCTGCGTTACGGCTGAGAAGTTCAAATGTTCGTGGATTAGGCTCGCAGGCGTATATATGCATATACGGGAACCTGGAGGCTAAGAGACGAGAATAGGACCCTTCATTTGCCCCTATATCGAAGGTGACAGATGAGGACTCATCCATTACGTAGAGAGGAAGAATTTGAGTGATGAAATGTTCTTCACCGCTCAATCGCTCGTTCTCATAGTTATGGACACCCATTCCGTGTATTGCGCAGTCGAATAGAAAAAGGTTAATTGATTCAAAACTAGGACGAGCAGCCATTGCGCGCCAGATTCTAAGAAGTCGGTGTCTAATATTCATCGTGGCAAAATAGAGGGCGGGACGGAGCAGCAAGCCCCGTTAGCACTAAACGCGTGGTGCGAAAGAGAAATCGGTGTGAATTGAAAGATGCTCATACTATGTTCTCTGTCACCAGGTCACAATCTGCCTGCAGCGGCTGGGTGGGCGCGACTTGATAGGTATGCAAGAGCCGCCATGGGGTAACAAGGGCCAACAATTGAAGGCGCCCTAGCTTACGGGTTTCGGGAATTATCCAGCTTGAAATGACCGAAGCTATCGCTTGGGACGCGACGGTCGAAATAGCGGCTCCCATGATGCCCAAGGAAGGGATTAGAGCGAAACTCAATATCAAGTTCGAAAGCAAAGCGATGACACTTAAGATTAAGGTCATCCGGTTTTTTCGTTCATTTAGAAGGCATTGAGCTCTAGCGACCCCCAGGAAAATAAACGGTAGGCACCACGAATAGACAGACATCACGGAGGCGCTGGCAGCGTATTGTTTGGAATAGAGTATTCGCACGATCAATGGCGCACCGAAAGTCAATGGAATGCAGATGGCGAGCGCAACGCACACGCTTGCCCGCATATAGCGCAGAATCGACGCATCGTATGCTGCCCGACTTTCCTTCATTCGTGCGAGCATTCCCGGCAAAAGTGAGGAATCGAGAATCATAGGAATGAAATATGCGGATTCCGGCACGCGTATAGCTGCGCTATAGAAGCCGAGTGCGCGATCGCCAAGTAAACTGCCGATCAGCAGCTGTCCCGATTTCATGTAGACAATGACCGAGACGCCGGCCAACGCCAAGGGCCAACAATCTTTTATTAACGTGAGACTGCGTGGCCATTCAAAGGTTAGTCTGAGCGAATTACCTGCATAGCGACGAAGCAACACCACAGTGAGAGCGCCGCTACTGGTCATTTCGAATGCGGTAAGCGCGGCGAACCACATTACCGAGAGACCTCGCAATACGAGAATTACCTTAATGACGTTAAGGCAGAAAAAAAGTCCGAGCCGAGGTAGCACTAGCAATGACATTCGCGTGTCAGCGCGAAATAGGAGTTCTCCATACTCTAACGACTGACCGACCATGCCAACACCAAGTATTGCGACCAATTGAATAGCTGTCTTATCTCCTGGTCGGAGCCAGGTCACAATAACGACAGAGGCTATTGCGCCTGAGAGTGCGCATAGAGATCGGAGAGCGATCGAGGTTCCTATAACGCTGCCGGCATTGCTTCGGTTCCATATAATATCACGAACGGCGACGCCTTCGAGGCCTAGCGGAGCAAGAGAGGCAAAAATAAATGAAAGCGAAAGAGCATAATTAAGAAGGCCGAAATTTTGCGGCCCTAAATAACGCGCCGTCCAGCCGCTTACAAAGACGGCAAGAACAAGACGAATACCTCGGTCGGCAATAAGCCAAGCGAAATTTCCGGCAGCGCGGTTAGCCACCAATGCATTCAGTTTTCTTGAAAGAGTAGGCATCGCAAGGCGTTGGGAGCGTCAGATCAAAGCTCCGCTGGTCGAAAAATGGCTTCGCCCCATCACTTCCTAAGTGACTTGGTATACGTCGCCTAATTGGCTTCCTGAATGCGGCACCTGAAACAAAAACCGATGATGCAGACAATGTCCTATCCTATTCAGCTTGTAGCCAATTCCTTGGGAGACCTCTTGGTCTTTACGGGATCCGTGCTTGTTTTCGCCGAATCCGCTTGGGAATCTTTGCCGTAGCCGTATCCATAACCATACTTGTCCGCGAGATGACGATATGCCATGTGAGGGTGAGTTGCGCCCGGAGCAAAAGCATTGAGTACAACGCCAACGGCGGGTGACGATGTTTTATCTAAATCCGCTATAACGCGTTGAACTTGCGCCGTCTGCGCCTTTCCGTCACGCGCGATAAGAATTGTTTCATGGCAATATTTGGCAAGTATAAGCGCATCCTGAAAGACGCCCGCGGGTGGGGTATCAATCACGACGATATCGAATTCTCTGCTTAATTGCTCAAACATCGTAGACATGCCTGCTGCGATGAGATAACGCGTAGGTTGAGCATCTGTGCCTCCGGATGGTAAGAAGAAAGTTCCATCGGGAAGACTCATGACACCAAGAGGACCGCCGACTTGAAAAAGATCGGGGGTTAAAGGGAATCCGGCAGCCGCCCAATTGAGTATTCCACGAGTATCCATTGATACTTGCTGCAGCACACTTTGTGTGGGTCGGCGAAAATCGAAATCCGCTAGCAACGTGCGTCGACCCAGCCGCGTATATGTCGAGGCGAGGTTAGAAGCCGCCATCGACTTACCTTCCCCTGGTAGAGTGCTCGTAACGATAAGGCGCCGTGGCATCGCCTTCTTTGAAATGAGGTCAAATTGACCGACAATGCTTAGAAACGCCTCCACAGATCCAAAATCAACGTTGTCGCGCACGATGTGTGGGCGATCTTCTTGCCTGGTCTTTGTCAAGCGGGGAACGGCGCCCAAAAGTTCCTTTCCGAGAACCGTCTCGAGATCCGCGCTTGCCGAAAGGCGTTCATCGAAAAGGTGCATCAGCACTGGAGTGCCGATAAATGTGCAACCGAAGAGCATCATCAATAGGGCGACAATCAGAATAAGACGCTTCAGGCTAAAGGCTTTGAGAAAAGCGGGATCAACAACACTCATCACGTTTGCGGGCATTTGGCCGCTAACTGCGGTATCGGCAATGTGCTTGAGCAATTCGGTCTGCGTGTTTTGTTTTGCGTCCAGTTCGTCGCCGAGTGTGTTGAAGCTGCTAGCAAGCTTGTCTATATCGAGGGATTGATTGAAGGCGGATGTAAGCTCCTCGTTGAGTTGCTTTTCCGATGCGATCGCAATTTGATACTTACTCTGAAGGTCGGCCAGCGCAGTTTGAAAATTGCCCTTAATAGTTCGCTGTAGGCCTTCGATTTGCCCATTCGCCTCAATCATCTTTGGATGATTTGGGCCAAACTCTGTTGCAAGGACATCACGTTGGGCCGTCATTGCGTCGAGTTTTGCACGGAGATCGGGTGTGTTACCGAAAGTAGCTAACACCGAATTATTATATGGCGTGGGACTAAGAGCCATGTCTGCTTTTGCCTGCTCCAACTGAATCTCGGCCGCAACGCGCTGTACGCGAACATCGGATAGCGCCGCATTAATGCGGCGGAGACGTTCAGATATGATGCTCTGATTCTCCTGCACCGAAATCAGATTGTAGGTCTTGCGGTATTCCCGACGCTTATCCTCTATCGCCCGCATTTCCACGCTGAGATCGTCTGCTTGCTTTTGGAGGATGGCCATCGCATCTTGGCTGGCTTTGCGGAAAACAGACTGCAGGTAAGCCAGGTATTGAGTGGTAAAGTGCTCAGCTAACATTATCGCCACGTCACCCTTCTGGTGGCTAACATCAATGGTGTAGAAATCGCGGCCGCGCTCGCGTTGGATGTCGATATTCTTATCGAAAAGTGTATATAACCGATCTTCGTCACTTTCGTCATTCTTTGCTGGATATGGCGCTAAAACGGCGGCCTTTTCTTCAGGGGTTAGACTATCCTCCAGCTTTTTATAGAATGTGCGGCTGGTCATCACCGACATATGGTTCCGGAGGGCGTTTTCTTGGGCCAACTGACTGGGATCCGCGCCTACCCCTGCATTGCTTGCGTCTGTCGTGTTGAGAATCTTGTCGAGCGGACTCTGCGCCAACATTGTGGTCTCAGCGGTGAATTCTTGCGGACGATGAAAAACCAGCCAAGCAACACAGCCAGTTACGAGGACGGCCGAGAGACTAGCCACGAGCAATCTAGCGCGAATTTGGACTAGCAGCTGCCTAATTAGAGGACCAACATCGCTGAGAGTGAGCTCCTCTTGGCTATGAGCTGAAGGATAGGCGGGCAGGATTCCTCGTGACGGAGGTCCGGCACCAAAAGGCGCGTTTGTTTGTGCGAACGGTGTCGCTGTCTGTCCAAATGGGACGGATGTTTGTGAAAAAGGAACGCCGTTACTGCCGGGAGGATTGACGTTAGAACCAGAAGTGAAGGGAGGTGTAGTTTGGTCGAGGGACATATTTATTTCAAAAAGGCGTCAGAACACTCGCTCCGGGACAAAAACTATATCTCCGGGAAGTAGCTGAAATTCGTCCGGATGCGCTCCGTTGGGAAGCAGGTAAGCGTCCGTATTCACTGTCAGCCGTTGATCTTTGCCATCGGCGCCTTTGCGAAGGACTTGGACTGCGTTGCTCTGGGCGACCCGTGTAAATCCACCCACCTCTGTAATCGCATGCAATATTCCAATAGTTGTGGTTTCCGAATCCATGGGAATGCGCGCAGGATCCTTCACCTGTCCTAGTACCGCGACGAATCGATCGTCATATTGTTCCACAGATAAGATGACTTGTGGATTTATATAAAATCCGCCATCGCGATATAATTTCTCTAGCAGGCCTTCCGCTTCTCGAAGCGTAAGGTGCACAACCTTCACGGTGCCGATAAGTGGAAGTCTAATCTCGCCACTTGCCGTAACTCGTTCCACGGTTGTAACGTCTACTTGATTGTAGATCTGGAACTGGATCGAATCGCGCACTGCAATCTTATAGTCATTTCCTGGTGCAACAGCTAACGTATCGACATCGGCGCAAAGGGCCGCCGAGCATAGCAAGAAATAACTAGAGAAGTGACGGAGTTTGTTCATTACGGATTTAATTTGTCTAGAATCTCGCGACAAAATTGGCATATACTGTGGCACGATTGTAGTTGTAGACGAGTTGCGGGGAATTTTGAGTGATATAGGTGATAGTCAAAGCGGCGGAGTACCGTTGGGTAATCGAGTGCGTAACTGCGAAGTGACCTCCGTACGCGTGATCCGTGCGTGTGCCTATGGCGAATCGATTTAATGTCTGCTGAAAATCGATACCCAGAGTCGCGAAATAATTGGTGGCAAATTCCTCAGTCCATTCAGGCCCATACCTAGTTACTAAATAAGCGCTGCCATCCGGGGAAAAATAAGACTGCCTGTCCGCTTTTAGTGTAAATTTACCGCGCTCGGTGACCTGCCAGACAATCCCCAAGCTACCTTCGATATCGAAATAAGATTGCGAAACCTCCCCAGAATACGCGCTGTCGGCGACTCCTATTGTAAAAATGCCGCTGACCTTGGGAAGAAAATCGCCTCGTCCTCTCACGCTCACGACATTCTGGCTTAGGTAAGTCGAAGAATTGGGCGAGTCTTTCGGCTGTGAGATTGCATATTTATAGTCGTAGCCTGCGCCCAGCTCGAGATTTTCATTCGCAACATACGCTAGAGTTACTCCTGCGGTTGCAAATTCGTTATCGCTGTAGCCTGAAGTCAGATAGTCTGTTTGATGGAGTTCGGCCCGACCTTGGAGAATGGTCTTCTCACTCGCTAGGATGTTTCCTTCCCACCTGGTGCTCAGGTCCTGTGCGCGAAGTCTCCCGCCGATATCTCCATCAACAATTGTTGACCGGGACGCGCGGAGGTCAAATTGCTGGGTCGGGAAGACAAATTCGTCAAAGGGATACCGCAGCTCTATATCGAGCGAAGGATCGAATGAATTGAGGTCGTTCCGTGTGAAATAATTTGTAGATTTTACGGCAATTGTGATTTCTAGATCGGTGTACGAATTAAGCTTTTTCAGCAAAAGGCTTGGTTCGATCTCGGCATAGACATCGCCGCTGCCAGCATGCCGAGCGAACAGGTTGCTATCATATCCGATTCCGGCTTCGTCTACTGAAGTCAGTGCCCAATCGCTGGACTCCCAAATCGCACCCAATGACGAGACTGTAGATGAGATAAGGCAGAGCATAACAAGAGCGGTCCGTTTCATGCGATCATGATGAAGCGTCAATGCGCGTTCTTAACCTTAAAGAACGTTGCTATGATGCAATATAGGTCCATCATAACACTCCAGTTTTCGAGATAGTAGAGATCGGCCTCAATGCGCTTACTGAGATCTGTATCTCCACGGAGCCCATGGATCTGCGCCCAACCCGTCAGGCCCGAACGCACCTCGTGGCGGGCATTGTAGTTCGGGATCTCATCCTTGAACCTCTCAATCAATTCCGGGCGTTCGGGACGGGGTCCGACCAGGCTCATGTCGCCTTTGAGTACGTTCCAGAACTGCGGGAGCTCATCGACGTTATATTTCCTCATGAAAGTCCCAATCTTGAGGCGCCGGGGATCATCCTTCGTGCACCAGACCGCGCCAGAGGTGGACTCGGCGTTGATGCGCATGCTTCGGATCTTGAAAATCTCAAATGTGCGTCCGCTGCGGCTGGTGCGACGCTGCTTGTAGAAAATCGGGCCCGGGGACTCCAGGTACACGATAAGCGCGAAAATCGGAACGATGAGCACGGAGATTCCGAGGCCGATCAAAGCCCCCAGGATATCCGCCACGCGTTTCACGAGCCTGTTTATGGTGCGATCAAGCGGCAGCTGGCTGACGCCGAGCAGCGGTACCCCGCTCAACGTCTGTACCTGGAGACCGGACCTGAGCGCTGGGAAATATTCGGGCACCATCTTGAACCCGATCATCTCGCGCTGGCAGAACCCGATCAGGTGCTGAATCTCGCGCGACGGGCATGAGACATCGGAAAGGATGATCGAACTTGCGTTGCACTCGGCGACGATCCTCGGAATTGCTGAATAATCACCCAGGACTGCAAGTTCCGCAGGGGGCTTTGTCGCGAAATATCCGCCGGGCATAGGTACGCAGCCGATGATCTCCCCGAGTTGGGATAGATCGCGTCGCATGGCCTTGCGGAGATGGGCGACCTT
>CAAGKR010004961.1_pt1 | contig 32100 bp, 27 predicted proteins | sample 2556971 | NCBI WGS metagenome assembly CAAGKR01 (sample SAMEA5207829, study PRJEB30636) | soil metagenome | biome: forest; feature: boreal; material: soil | place: USA | collected 2011-09 | depth 1 m | reverse complement strand
GGTGGCCAGGCCGATGTGCGCGGTGTAGCCGGCACATGGAAAGACCTGACTGATAACGTGAATTCGATGGCCAGCAACCTGACCGGCCAAGTGCGCAACATTGCGGACGTTACTACCGCCGTAGCCAACGGCGACCTCTCCAAGAAGATCACGGTGGATGTTAAAGGCGAGATTCTGGAGTTGAAGAACACTATCAACACAATGGTGGACCAGTTGAACTCTTTCGCTTCGGAAGTTACGCGTGTGGCCCGCGAGGTAGGTACCGAAGGAAAACTGGGTGGTCAGGCCGATGTGCGCGGTGTAGCCGGCACATGGAAAAACCTCACCGACAATGTGAATTCCATGGGCAGCAATTTGACGGATCAGGTGCGAGGAATTGCCCGTGTCGTCACCGCGGTCGCCAACGGAGACCTTGAGCGCAAACTAACCGTAGAAGCTAAAGGCGAAATTGCGGAACTGGCTGATACCATTAACAACATGACCGACACGCTCGCCACTTTTGCCGACCAGGTTACCACAGTCGCGCGCGAGGTCGGGGTTGAAGGCAAGCTGGGCGGTCAGGCAAACGTTCCGGGTGCAGCGGGAACCTGGCGCGATTTAACTGACAACGTCAACGGTCTGGCGGCTAATTTGACGACGCAGGTCCGCGCCATCGCTGAGGTTTCCACGGCTGTGACTAAGGGCGACCTAACGCGATCGATTACAGTCGAGGCACAGGGCGAGGTCGCGGCGCTAAAAGACAACCTCAACGAGATGATTCTCAATCTCAAAGAGACGACCCAGAAAAACATGGAACAAGACTGGCTGAAAACCAATCTCGCTCGCTTTACCAGAATGCTTCAGGGTCAGCGTGATATGACGACGGTCGCCCAGATGGTGCTCTCCGAACTAGCGCCCCTCGTGGATGCCCAGCAAGGCGTCTTCTATGTAAACACAAGCTCGAACGGCCAGCCGGTGATGAAGTTGCTCGGAGGTTACGCATATAAGAAGCGCAAGAATCTCGCGAACGAATTCCACGCGGGTGAGGGTTTGGTAGGTCAGTGCACGCTGGAGCGCGAAAGGATTTTGGTCACCAATGTTCCACCAAACTATGTATACATCGCCTCCGGTCTCGGGGAAGCCCCACCGCATAACATCGTGGTACTTCCCGTGCTTTTTGAAGGTGATGTAAAGGCTGTAATTGAACTCTCAACCTTCAATACGTTCAGCGATACACATCTCACGTTCCTCGACCAATTGACTGAGAGCATAGGGATCGTGCTGAACACAATTGCCGCCAACACACGGACAGAAGACTTGCTACAGCAATCGCAATCGCTCGCAGCGGAACTCCAAAGCCAGCAGGATGAGCTCAAGAAAACCAACGAGCAACTCGAGCAGCAGGCTGAATCGCTGCGTGAGTCTGAGGAACTGTTAAAGAGTCAGCAGGAAGAGCTGCAGCAAACGAACGAAGAGTTGCAGGAGAAAGCGGCACTGCTGGCGCGCCAAAAAGCGGAAGTGGAAGCAAAGAACCGCGAGGTTGAAGAAGCGCGTTGGGAAATGGAAGAAAAGGCCGAACAACTGGCATTAACTTCGAAATACAAGTCGGAGTTTCTGGCCAATATGTCCCACGAACTGCGCACTCCGCTCAATAGCATGCTCATTCTTTCGCGACAGCTCGCCGAAAACAATGACCAGAACCTCACCGACAAGCAGGTGCAGTTCGCGGAAACAATTCATTCCTCCGGGTCTGATCTGCTTTCCTTGATCAATAACATTCTCGACTTATCGAAGATCGAATCAGGAATGATGGGAATTGAGGTTTCCGAAGTTTCAATAGCTGAAATGGCTGAGCAGTTGAAACGCAGTTTCCATCAACTTGCCCAGGACAAGAACCTGGAGTTTGTGATCGAGCAGGCCGAGCAACTGGCTCCGACTGTTCGCACAGACGACAAGCGCTTGCAGCAAATATTGATGAATCTGCTTTCGAATGCGTTCAAGTTTACCGATGAAGGCAAGGTGGTTCTCAGCATTGCCCCGGCACCCCGGGATGAAACCTTCCATCTCGATTCGTTAAACCGGGTCGGTGAAGTCGTTGCCTTCTCAGTAACCGATACGGGTATCGGAATTCCCGCTGAAAAACAGCGGATCATTTTCGAAGCCTTCCAGCAAGCGGATGGAACTACCAGCCGCAGGTACGGAGGTACGGGCCTTGGGCTATCCATCAGCCGCGAGATTGCGCGCTTACTCGGAGGTGAGATTCGCGTAATGAGCACGCCGGGCAAGGGGAGCACTTTCACCTTCTATCTGCCTCGCAACTACGTGCCAGCAGGAGCCACAACCGCGCCGGCAAGTCAATCCAGAGTGAGTGACGTCAAAGAGATAGAAGCCGCCTGGACGCCAGTCGAGTCTTTCGATAGTGAAGCCCTGGCCTTACTATCCAGCGAGTCCGCCGCAGTTCTTGACGATCGCAACGAAATCGAAAGCGGTGACCGCGTGGTACTAATAGTCGAAGACGACATTAATTTCGCGCGCATCCTGCTGGATCTCGCGCGTGAAAAGGGATTCAAGGGTTTGGTTGCCACCAGCGGAACATTGGCGCTCGCATTTGCGCGAAAATACAAACCCGCCGCAATCACGCTGGACATTCGCCTTCCTGACCGCGACGGATGGACGGTCTTGGATCGTTTGAAGCATGATGCCGAGACCAGACACATTCCCGTCCATATTATTACGGTCGAGGAACAACGGCAGCGCGCGCTGCAACAAGGCGCCTTTAACCACGTGCAAAAGCCAGTCACTCGTGAAGTTTTGGGTAAAGCTTTTGACGACATCGGAGACTTCGCGGAGCGTCATGTTCGAAAATTGCTCGTCGTTGAAGACGACGATGTACAGCGTATGAGCGTTGTGGAATTGATCGGCAACGGTGACGTCAAAACCACGGCCGTAGCCACTGGTCAGGAAGCCTTGAACGTTCTGAAGGACGAGAGATTCGATTGTATGGTGCTGGATCTGAAACTGCCTGACATGAGCGGATTTGAGCTGATCGAGAAGTTACAGACTGATCTCGGCCGATACGATCTTCCAATTATCATTTATACCGGAAAGGAATTGACCCGAAAGGAGGAAATGCATCTCAAAAAGGTGGCCGATGCGATCATTGTCAAGGAAGCCAGCTCTCCTGAACGGTTGTTGGCCGAAACGGCGTTGTTCCTGCATCGCGTAGAAGCCAACTTGCCGGAGCCCAAACGGCGTATGCTGGAGAAGTTTCACCGCAGCGATCCAGTGCTGGCCGGTCGCAAGGTGCTGGTGGTTGATGACGATGTGCGAAATATTTTCGCATTGACAAGTGCGCTTGAGGCGCACCACATGCAGGTGGTCCATGCGGAGAACGGCCAGGAGGGCATCGATCTTTTGAAAACTACTCCCGACGTCGAAGCCGTCTTGATGGACATCATGATGCCTGAGATGGATGGGTATGAAGCGATCACCGCGATTCGCCAGATGGAGGAATTCAAACAACTTCCAATCATCGCCCTCACAGCCAAAGCAATGAAAGCAGATCGCGATCACTGTTTGGCAGTCGGCGCCTCAGACTATATTTCTAAGCCGCTGGACATAGACCAGCTGCTATCACTATTGCGTGTATGGCTGTACCGGCCCGAAGAAACTGCGTGAGCAGCGTTCTAACAGAAGAGAATAGACTGGAGGACGTTGAGATCGGCCTATTGCTCGAAGGGCTCTACCGTGTTCACGGCTTTGATTTCAGGGACTATTCGCGTGCTTCGATAAAGCGGCGGATATTGGAGCTGATGCGGGAAGAGAAACTCGACACGGTCTCGACATTTCAGAACAAGGTATTGCACGATGCCGCCTGCCTGGATCGTTTCCTGTTGGGCCTTTCAGTGCATGCTACCGCGATGTTTCGTGATCCCAGCTTCTACCTCACGTTCCGGAGGAAAGTTGTGCCGCTGCTCAGGACTTATCCCACTGTGCAGATTTGGATAGCGGGCTGTTCGACCGGGGAAGAAGTTTACTCGCTGGCAATCCTGCTCCAGGAAGAACGACTTTACGCAAAGTGCCGCATCTATGCTACCGACATTAGCCAGGCAGTCTTGCGCAAAGCGCGAGATGGAATCTTTCCGCTTGCCGCCATGAGAGACTACACCGACAACTATCATCAAGCCGGCGGAGCACATGAGTTTTCTGACTATTACACCGCACAGTATGGCAATGTGATTTTCAGCTCCACGCTTAGAAACAACGTGATCTTTTCCGAGCACAACCTTGTTACAGACGGTTCCTTCAATGAGTTTCAGGTGATTCTCTGTCGCAATGTAATGATTTACTTCAACAAAGATCTTCAGGCGCGCGTTCACAATCTGCTCTACGACAGTTTGAGTATGTTTGGCGTCTTTGGTCTCGGTAACAAGGAGAGTTTGAAGTTTACGCCGCGAGCCGCGTTCTATGAGCATTTGAACGAGACGGACAAACTGTATCGAAAGGTATTGTAGGTGCTTTTGATGGTATTTGAGATAGTGGTGATTGGGACTTCCGCCGGCGGACTGAAGGCATTGCAGACATTGCTTTCTGGATTGCCCGGAGAATTTCCTTTGCCAATCGCGATTGTGCAGCACCGTGGCAAAGGTTCTGAAAACGGCTTATGTGCGTTTCTGACTCAATTCAGCAGATTGCCTGTTACGGAACCCGAAGACAAGGAACCCGTGATGCCCGGCCGCGCTTACCTGGCGCCCCGCGACTACCATTTGCTGATTGAAAACGGAAGCTTTGCCTTGTCAACGGATTGGCCCGTGGCTTATGCGAGACCGTCGATAGATGTACTCTTCGAGTCGGCCGCTGACGAATATGAGGAGCGAGCTATTGGTGTGATTTTAACGGGTGCTAACCACGACGGCACGCGTGGTCTCATGAAGATAAAAGCGCGTGGTGGACTAACGTTAGTCGAAGATCCCGCATCCGCCGCATACCGGGAGATGCCGGATGCCGCCATTGCCCAAACCAAAGTGGATTGGGTTCTGCCGTTGCAAGAGATAGCCCCACGCCTCGAGAGACTAAGTAACGCGATGGCCGTGAATTATGAAGGCTGAAGAACTGATAAATATTTTGATGGTTGATGACAGCCCGACGAATCTGTTGGCGCTGGAAACGATCCTGCAAGCTCCGGATAGAAACCTTGTCCGAGCCTCTTCCGGCGACGATGCTCTGCGCTATCTCCTGGATAACGAAGTTGCTGTCATCCTGATGGATGTCTTTATGCCGGGAATCGACGGATTGGAGACTGCCGCCCTTATCCGAAACCGTGACAGATCGCGCAACATACCCATTATCTTTTTAACCGCAGACAGCACCGGCGGCCGCCATCTGAGCCGTGGGTATTCACTCGGTGCAGTTGATTATATTGTTAAGCCCATCGAACCAGACATTCTGCGATCCAAGGTAGCCGTTTTTGTCGAGTTGTTTAAGAAAACTCGGGAGATTGAACGACAGGCTCAATTGCTTCAGGAAAAGAACCTTGAACTCGAGAATGCTAACCTGGCCCGCCTCAACATGCTTATCGATTTGGGCCAGGAGTTGACCGCCGAGCATGATCCGTCGCGAGTCTTGGAAAACTTTTGTCGCTCTGCCAGACAGATTGTCGAGGCGCAAGAGTCGGCTGTCGGTGTACTTAATGGCGATGGAAAGACGCTTCGGTATTTCTTCCGTTGCGCGGCGAATGAAGATAAGGTTTCCAACAACGGAATTCCCAAAGTGGCGCAACAAACTTTGGATTACTTGATAACCGAGCGTCGTGCGCTGCGACTAAATGAATCCGACGAATTGCTGCGCGACCATGGAAACACCTCGGATTTAGTGCACTCATTTCTGGGGGCCCCCATCCTCTCAGCCTCCGGGGTTTGCGGTTGGGTCTACTTGCTCAATAAGCTCAACGCCGATGATTTCTCTGAAGCCGATGAGCGGCTGGCTGCGACGCTTGCAACTCAGGTGGCCATCGCTTACGAGAATGCAAAACTCTACAGCGATGCTCAACTACATGCGACCGAGTTGCAGTTGGAAATAGCTGAGCGCAAACAAGCCGAAGAAGAACGAGCGCAGCTATTAATCCGGGAGCAGGCCGCCAGAGCGGAGGCAGAGCAGGCGAATCGCACCAAGGATGAATTCCTGGCTACCCTTTCCCATGAGTTGCGAACACCGCTAACGGCCATTCTGGGCTGGAGTCATCTGGTGCGCACGGGAAAACTCGACGAGCCCCAACTCTCTCGTGCTGTTGAAACGATCGAGCGCAATGCCCGCTCGCAATCGCAGCTGATCGACGATCTGCTCGATGTTTCGCGCATCATCACCGGCAAGCTCCAAATAGAACCTCGCCCCGTTGACGTGCGTTCGGTGATTGAAGCTGCGATTGATGCGGTAAGGCCGTCGTTTGAAGCAAAAAACATCAAGTTTGAAACCGTTATGGGACCGTCGGCTGGTTTGGTCTCCGGCGATGCAAACCGTTTGCAACAAATCTTCTGGAATCTCTTTAGCAACGCCGTCAAGTTTACCCCACCGGGAGGTCGGGTCCGCGTCGACGTTAAGCGCCGCGTGTCCAGGATTCGAATTTCGGTGAGTGATACCGGCATTGGCATAAGTCCGGATTTTTTGCCTTACATCTTCGATCGCTTTCGTCAGGCTGACGGCTCGACCACAAGAGTGCACGGAGGCCTCGGATTGGGACTCTCCATTGTGAAACATCTCGTCGAACTTCATGAGGGAAGCGTCGAAGTAAAAAGTCAGGGGCAAGATCAGGGTTCTACTTTTACAGTCAGTCTGCCCATCGCAGCGGCCGCATCTTCGCAAGCTCCGAAGAATGCGGCCAGGATGGAGCATGATGGGCTGACCCCCGGTTCTTCCAGGATGCTAGACGGGTTGCGCATTCTTGTCGTTGATGATGAAGCAGATTCGCGTGAGTTAGTAAGTGCCATTCTCACGCGCTACGGCAGCAAAGTGAAATGCTGCGAGTCGGCGGCAGAGGCCATGAACTGTTTCCGGGATTGGAAACCGGATCTGCTGGTCAGTGATATCGGCATGCCGAATGAAGATGGTTACAGTCTCATCAAGAAATTAAGAAATCTGAGATCAAAACGGGCAAAGCAGATTCCCGCGGTCGCGCTTACCGCATACGCAACTAAAGAGGATAAGGCACGCACACTCTCGGCCGGATTTCAAATGCATGTTGCCAAACCCATCGAGCCCGCAGCCTTGGTAATGTCAATCGCCGCGGCGCTGGGACGCGAAATCTGATTGGGGTCACAATCCGCCCCTATTAATTTCCCACCTGCCAGGCGGACCATAAACGAGGAGAGAAATGGAGGAACTAATTAACCGAGTGACAGCAAAGACTGGCATATCCGAAGAACAGGCCCGCTCCGCGGTGACGACAGTTCCTGGTTTCATGAAAGACCGGTTGCCTGCCTCAATCGCCGGTGAGATTGATAATGTCATCGGGGACCCGGGTGGAATCGCGAGCGACCTCGCAAATAATCTCGGCGATGGCATCCAGGTTCGGCGGCTTATTTAGTAAATAAGCTCTTACGACGAGATAAATGAGAATAGCGCTCAGATTCGGTCTGCTGATCACGGCGGTGGTAGTGGCCTGGGTCGTAATTGTTCGTCTTCTGATGGGCGTCGGCGCCGACTCAAAAGCTAACGTGTTTGCTCCTATCCTTTTCAACCTGGCTGCAATCGTGGCTATCTATTTGGGCATAAAAGCGCGAAAGAATGAATTGGGCGGTGAGCTGGGCTTTAAAGAAGGTTTGAAGTCGGGAGTTGGGATTTCCTTTGTTTATGCCACGTCGGCCTGTCTTTTCTTCATGCTTGAGTATCTGGTGGCTGGTCCAAGACTTCTTTTAAGTGAAGGCGGGCCACAGAATCGGCCACTTTGGCAGCTGGCTGTTTTTGCTTATGCGGGGTTGTTTTTTGGTTCGCTACTTTTTGGTTTGATCTATTCGACCGTCATTTCTTTCTTCCTGGCCCGGCGACGACGCGAAACTGACTTGGCTACACTGATATAGGTCCAGTCCGCGCTGCGGATTCGGTTTTATGGAACCAGCACAACCTTCCCTTTGTTTTTCCGCTCTTCAATGTAGCTGTGCGCCTCTCCGGCTTCCTCAAAAGGAAATACTTTATCGACAAACGGACGAATCCAGCCTTCACTAACTCCTTCGAGGATCGCGGTCAACCAGGAAGCAATTTTCTCGGGCTCGTGCCACATATGGCCGAGATTCAAGCCAAACACACCGCGGTTCTTGTTTAGTAACCGAAGCGGGTGAAATCTTGGCATTTGCGCCGCAGCTTTCAGCAACTTGAGTTTCCCCTTCAAACCATTTGCAGATGCCGAGGAAACTCCGAACATGCCAAGCCGGCCCGTGGTCCTCAATGCGGCATAGCTTTTTTTCCAGTGGCCGCCGCCGATTGGATCAATGACCAGCTCAACCCCGCGGCCGCTAGTAAGTTCCTTCAAGACCGGGAGCCAATCCTGATTGCGATAATCGATTGGATGATCGAGGCCTCGCTCGCGCAGGAACGCGTGCTTGCCCGGACTCGCCGTGCCGTAAGTCGTGGCTCCAATCTTCTTTGCGATATCGAGCGCAGCGAGCCCAACACCCCCGCCGGCATTGTGAATCAAAACGGATTCGCCTCTTTGCAACGCTCCCATCACTACCAGCAGCCCATAGGCCGTAAGGTAGTTGACCGGAATCGCAGCGCCTTGTTCAAAACTGAGCGACTCGGGCTTTGGAAACATCTGATCTGCTGGAATGACGACTTTTTCCGATTGCCCGCCAAAGCGTGTCATCGCCACGACTGCTTTACCCAGCAGTTCGCGATCTACACCTTCTCCAACTTTTTCGACCATGCCCGCCACTTCGTAGCCCATCACACAAGGTTTCTTCGGTCCATCCGGATACAGACCCTGGCGCGCAAGGATGTCAGCGAAATTGAGTCCCGCGGCTGTTACCCGAATCACAATCTCGCCTCTGCCGACTTTCGGATCCGGAGCCTCCTGAACTTTCAGGACCTCGACGCCGCCGTTTCGTGTAGTGACTACCTGTCGCATCCATGCTCCTGCGCCTATGTCGGAGCTCATGACCTAAGCTGCCGTTGGTACTCGTCGTGCGAGCCAATCCAAAACCAAGAGGACCCCTTCATGCTCTCGCGCCAGCGCCCGCCAGCCCCGTGAGATTCGCACTGACCAGTAAGCACCTTTCCGTTCGAAGCGAAGCGAGGGATGGCGGGGATTTGCCTGCCAGAGCTGATAAGCCTTGCGTGCCTCTGTTTGGATTTCAGGAGTTAGCGCGCGATACGCACGCCAAAAGTTAGCCGTCCTTGAGGACTTCATCGAGAGCTTTGGTCCTTCCAGCTTTGATGTCCTCCAACGCCTGCTGCCATAGAGGATCTAACCGGCCAGAGTGGGCGTCGGCAGCAATCTGCCGATCCCAAGCGTCATCAAAGTCCGCCTCGCTCAAGCGCTTAAGGAATTCTCCTTTTTCGTCTACGCCGAGACTATTCACCGCCTCGATGATTTCTGTTACGGTGCTCATGTCTATAGCTTACAACTGAGGCGCGAAGGTTGTCACACGGATCGAGTTGAATGGTGAACGCAGCCGAGTCCATTCTCCCCTGTTACCAAGAGGAGAGCGTTCATACAGGTAAAGTCGCATGCGTCTAATGAGATTTTCAACAATAGCGTTGCCCGGTTTAGAGAAATGAAGCAGTTTGATGAGATGTACTTTGTTGTTCATAGCTCCGATCCCAGGTTCCCGAATCGCCAGGAGGAACCAGTCAAAGTTTTAGGTTTAAGGAGGCTTTCTGACCTTGTCATAAGCCGAGGCCTAGTTAATTGGTTGATTACTAAGAGAAAAGCTAAGACGGAGCCCTTGCTGACGCGCGGGCTACTACCCCTCCCGCAAGTTGATCGTCTAAAAGCAAAGGCGCAGAGTTGTGGTGCTCTGCGCCTAATCAAATCACGTATGCCAGTCTGTGCTACTACGACGCAGACTTAGCCGCCGTGTCCGTCGTTGTCTTATTAGGCTGCGGCGTAATACGGAGATAGGGTTTTGGGGCTTTCCACCCTGCCGGAAACTTCGTCTTCGCATCTTCATCCGACATTGAGGGAACGATGATCACATCCTCGCCATCTTTCCAGTTAACCGGCGTGGCTACGCTGTACTTCGCCGTGAGCTGAAGCGAATCGATCACTCGCAAGATCTCATCAAAGTTACGGCCGGTGCTCGCGGGATAGGTGATCATCAACTTGATTTTTTTGTCAGGGCCGATAATGTACACTGAGCGCACCGTGAAGATGTCACTAATCTCCGGGTGAATCATGTCGTAGAGTTCGGCCACCTTATGGTCCGGATCTGCGATGACCGGGAAATTAAGGGCTGTGCCTTGAGTTTCTCTGATATCTTCGGCCCACTTGTTGTGCGAGTCTGTTTTATCGACGCTCAGGCCGATGATTTTGACACCTCGGCGATCGAATTCGGGTTTGAGACGCGCACACTCACCGAGCTCGGTAGTGCAGACAGGGGTAAAGTCCTTGGGATGCGAGAAAAGCACGGCCCAACTGTCGCCGATCCACTCATGAAAACTAATCGGGCCCTCGGTGGTTTCTGCTATAAAATCTGGGGCAACGTCGCCTAAACGTAAAGCCATTTCGATCTCCTTCCATTCATAAGAGTCAATTCCCTTGCCGCCAAGGGGAACGCAGTTGGTGGTTTGAGAGTTACTATGAAGTCTGCAAAGCTTTTACATCCAAAGGCCGGGCGAAGTCAAATTGTAGGGCTGGTGCATATCAACTTTACAGCCGAATGGCGGATGCCCGATTTAACCTCCCGATCCGGTTAGTGTTATTATTTGGGCATCCTAAGCCCCTAATACCGTTTCTTCATTCGCCCTGGCCTATGTCTAGCAAAGCATCCACACAGGAAATAACTTCCGGTTCTCGTTTGGACGGCGAGCCCGGCCGCGATCTGTATCAGGCAATTTTCAACCATTCAAGCGAGCCCATCGCCATAATCGACCCGCAGGGGTTTTACCTCGAGCAGAACACCGCCCATGCTCGTCTGCTGGGCTACTCTGACGCAGACCTTCAAAATCAAACCCCGGCAATACATCTTGGAGAAACAGTCTTCGCTGACGTGGTGCGTGAGCTCCGGAAAAAGGGTGAGTATTGCGGCGACGTAACCAGCAAAACGAAGGCTGGCGAGATCAGGCACATCGAGTTGTCGGCTTTCGCAATGAGAAATGGGTCGGGTGAACCATTTTGCTACGTGGGCATTGAGCGCGACATAACGGAACGTAAGCAAGCGGAGCAAGCGTTACAACGGAGCGAAGCTGAGTTGACCGACTTTTTTGAGAATGCCTCAATCCCCTTACACTGGGTGGGTCCTGACGGCACCATTCTTCGTGTCAATCAAGCCGAGTTGAATATGTTGGGCTACACTCGAGAGGAATATGTGGGACGTCATATCGCCGAATTTCACGCTGATCAAAATGTGATTGAAGATATCCTCGCTCGTCTGGAAGCCGGCGAAGTGCTTCAGGATTACGAGGCGCGGCTGCATTGCAAGGATGGAGGGATAAAGCACGTTCGCATCAACTCCAGCGTTTATCGCGAAGATGGAAAGTTTATTCACACTCGCTGTTTTACGCGAGATACTACCGAGCGAAGGCGAACTGAAAGCCGGCTGGCACTGCAGTATGCGGTAACACAAATTCTTTCTGAATCGCGCGATTTTGTTGAATCCGCACAAAAAATCCTGAAGGCCGCTTGCGAGAGTCTTGATTGGAAGCTCGGGGCGTTATGGAAAGTAGATCGCGAAGCAGAAGTTTTGCGCTTCGTTGATATTTGTCATGCTACTGCATTTGACACTCCTGCGTTTGACCGTCTAACGCAAAGTTCTACTTTCCCGAAAGGAGTGGGACTTCCGGGCCGTATCTGGGCCAGCGGCAAGCCCTGGATTAATAACATAGTAGCTGATAAGAATTTTCCTCGAGCGAGCGTGGCCGTTCAGGAGGGTCTTCATGGCGCTTTCGGCTTCCCTATCCTCACAGGAACCGACGTTTGGGGAGTAATTGAATTCTTTAGTCCCGACATCAGAGAACCAGACGATGAGCTGTTGAAATTGGTGGCCGGAATCGGCGGGCAGATGGGGCAGTTCACTGAACGAAGGCGCGCCGAAGAAGAAGCCGCCGAATTGTACAAGCGCGAACGCGACGCCCGCGCCGATGCCGAAAAGGCTAATCGCTTGAAAGATGAATTTCTGGCTACGCTTTCTCACGAGCTGCGCACGCCGCTGAACGCCGTCATTGGCTGGTCGCGCATGTTGAGTTCCGGGCGTCTTGACGGTGACAGCTCGAAACACGCGCTGGAAGTAATTGAACGAAATGCCTGGGCTCAAAAACAAATCATCGAAGATATTCTTGATGTCTCGAGAGTAATCACCGGAAAGCTTCAACTTAATCTGAGCCCCGTCGATTTGGTCACCGTGGTGGATGCAGCGCTTGACGCAATGCGTCCGGCTATGGAAGCCAAGGAGATCAAAATTGAGACCATCATAGACGCAAGTCTCAGAATGATTTCTGGCGACGCTGATCGCCTTCAGCAGATCATTTGGAACATTCTTTCAAATGCCGCGAAGTTTACGCCAAACGGCGGGAGAGTTGAGATATCCGTAAGCCAGACTACCGCACATGTCCAGATCCAGGTTAAGGACAGTGGGCCCGGCATTGATCCCAAGTTCCTTCCCCACGTGTTTGAGCGATTTCGTCAGGCCGATGGCTCCACAACGCGTACCCATGGCGGACTCGGGCTAGGGCTGGCGATTGTTCGCCATCTGGTGGAACTTCATGGGGGGACGATAGCCGTTGAGAATAACGAAGAGGTTCCCGGTGCGATCTTCACAATCCGGTTGCCTTTGCCGAGCGGCGAATTGCGTGCCGAAATATTGGCTGACGCTGCTTCCGTTTTCAGAGAACCCCAGTCGGAAGTGCCAAGCCTGGAGGGCTTGCGCATTCTTGTGGTCGATGATGAAACAGACGCGCTCGATCTGATCGGTGTCGAGCTGGCCCAGCACGGCGCCAAGGTGACAGGTGTCGCGAGTGCTGCGGAGGCGCTCAACGCGATTGAGCAATCCGAATTCGATTTGCTGATTAGTGATATTGGCATGCCGAAAACGGATGGCTATGATCTCATTCGGCAAATTCGCAAGCACGAAGAAGGTAAGAACCAGAAAATTCCTGCCGTAGCTTTAACAGCGTATGCCAGGGTCCAGGATCGTATGCAGGCAATCATGGCCGGCTATAACACTCACGTCGCCAAACCTGTAGAGGCTAATGAGCTGGTGACAGTATTAGCAAGCTTGGCCGGGCGACTGGGTAAGAACTGAGCGGGTTTCTGCCCGAGGGGCGACTTCGCTTGAATATTCAGCGTTCTCATTATCTGGCTTGGCCGTCTATCGAAGAGTCCCCACGGCGGGAGAAATGTTTATAAATGGCGTCAGGAGCCCCAATGAATTCTTCGGCGCGGAGCGGGAGTACTGAGCATCTCTTTCCGCGCCGAAGGGTTAAATTACCAGACTTGATTCTAATAACATCTCGCTGCTACGCACCTGTTTTTACGACAGCGTCCTGAAACAAGGATTGCACTCTAGTGTGCCGCTCCACCCGGGAGCCCGCGCTAATGAGATGTCAAACCGAACTGCTCTCCCAAACTTTCCGCGGTTGCCGGAAAACTTCCTGATAAAATATTCTACATGCGGAAACGTTGCGATTGGGCCCGGACACCTTTGTCGGTCGCCTACCATGACGAGGAATGGGGTGTGCCTGTGCACGACGATCTTAAACTTTTTGAGTTTCTCATTCTCGAGGGGGCACAAGCGGGTCTTAGCTGGGAGATCATTCTGAACAAGCGAGACGGTTATCGAGTTGCATTTAGCGGCTTTGATCCGGCAAAGGTCGCGAAATACGGAGAGCGAAGAGTTGAACAACTGCTTGGTGACGCCCGCATAATTCGTAACCGTTTGAAGGTTGGAGCAGCCATTCAAAACGCAAAGGCATTTCTCGCGGTGCGGGAGGAATTTGGCAGTTTCGATCGCTATATCTGGCGATTTGTCGACGGCGTTCCAAAAAAGAGAAAGCGCGGGCAACTAGTGCCCACCTTTACTGTAGAATCAGAAGCGATGAGCAAAGACCTGGCGCAGCGCGGCTTCAAGTTTGTCGGGTCAACAATGTGCTATGCCTTCATGCAAGCTGTCGGCATGGTCAACGATCACGATCCTGTTTGCTTTCGTTATCGAGAGCTTGACTAACATTAGTTAACAAGGAGTCCCAGCATGGCTAGATTTGGCACTATTATTTTTTCCGTCCTTGTTTGTATAACATCACTCTCCTGCCAATCGTACACGACGGGCTTGCAGCAAAGCGTTGGGAAGACGGATGAGGCGTCTGCAATCGCCGCGCTGCATACAATCGCGACTGCCCAACGGTCTTATGCGGCCAGTAGTGGCGGCAATTATGGAACCTTTCAACAGCTATGCGACGGCGGCTATCTGGATTCGCGCTTCAACTCCAGCAAGCCTCAGCTTAAGGATTATGTTTTGACAATGCAGGTCAGTCAGAAGTCAGGGAGCGAATCACAGCCATTCTTTAGTTGCAACGCGGATCCGATACGGTCGGGTGAACAGGCTGGCCGGCACTTTTACATTGATTCCAGTTCGCCCGGGACTCACGTCAACCCAAGTAAGCCGGCCACTGCGGAGGACGGACCACTACAACCGTAAGGCGAGTAACCCACCCTCTAAGATTATGGAATGATTTCTTGTCCTGCGGCCTCACGGCGAAGCTGATCGATGATGGAACGAATGGCGGGTGCCAGGCTGCCATTGGGCGCTAATTCTAAATACTTCTCGTAAACAGTGACTGCTTCTTTATATTTCTGTTGCTTCTCATAAGCGGCACCGAGGAGTTGATAAATCACCGGCTCGGAGTCGGAGAGTTGCGCAATCGCCGTGCGATACTCAGCAATGGCTTCCGGATACTGTCCCTTTTCTTCCAGGACTCGCGCCAATCCTACATGCGCCTCGGGCTGAAAGCCTTTGGCCTCCCGAATTGCCCGCCGAAATGATTGAATAGCTTCATCAGTGAAGGCAGCTTCGCGATTGATTCGCCCTTCGACAGCGGACGCTTCTGCATAGGCAGGACGCGTGCGCCGTGCCGCTTCAATCTCGGCAAGAGCGGGCTGGAATTGGTTGAGATCAAGCAAGACACGCGCGAGGCCGACATGTGCTGCCGGAAACGCCGGACGAAGTTTCAGCGCTTCTTGATATAGTTCAACCGCCTTTTGTCTTGCTTCGTCATCCTTTGCCTTTTCGCGCGCATCTTCAGCCTGCTGGAATATTAACTCCGCCTGATCAGATGTCTTAACCAGCTTCACCGGCATGCTTCGTCTTCCTGCCGGCAGCGGCGTGGTGACTTCTTTGAAGCCCATTGCCCGAACGCGCAGTGTGTGCCTGCCGGATGAAATCTTCTTAATCTCGAGTCGGCCCGAGGCGTCAGTCACTCCGCGACGAATTTCATCGATCCAAATGATGGCGTTTGGTTCAGTGGTGACGGTGAGCGATGTTCCAGAAGCTGCAGGGCGTTTCTGACCCAGCGATTGACCCGGAAGAACGAGGCAAACAAATAGAATAGTCAACAAAGCCCGAGCTGGAAAACCGCAGGTGCAGGGTTTGGCCCTGTCACTTTTCCGGTTCACGAAACACGCCGGGCAGATGCCCCTGCAATCTTTCGCGCGGTCGTTTTGTCTTTCCGTTTTCATTCCTCGTTTTCGTTCCCAGTGACGCTACGCTTTCGCACTGTTGAATCCGGGGACTCCACCGCAGGTGTGCCACTCGCCTCCGGTTGTCCTGTTACCGGCCGAGTTCCTACCTCCAGACGAAACCTCCCGTTAGCATCGTAGAGACGCAAATACTGGAGCCGATTCCGCACCACACCTTGCACGTAACCGCGAGTTTCTTTGAAGGGAACAGCTTCTGCCCACTCGTCGATCTCCGAAGGCAAAGACGTCCGCCATTGGACGGCGCGAATTGGACCAGCGTTGTAGGCCGCAGCGACGTATTCAATACGCCCAAACTTGTCGATCTGATCCCGCAGGTATGCGGTGCCGAGCTGAATATTCAAACGAGGATCATAAAGTGAATCCTCCGTAATCGTTCGCTCCACGCCATACTTCTTTGCCGTCAGCATGCCTGTTGGAACCAGTACTTGCATTAGTCCATAGGCTCTGGCAGACGAACGCGCGCGCGGCATAAAAACAGTCTCCTGGCGAATTAAGCCGGCGACTTGGAAAGGATCCAGATTTCTTGCGCGCGATTCCTGGACAATGATGTCCCAGTAGGCCAGAGGATAAAATATGTCCCACTGCTTGCGTGTCAGCTCTTCCGGTTTCATCTGCGAATAATCGGGAAAACTTTTCTTGAGCACGTTCAACGCGCGCACATTATCTTCCTGGGACCGATAGATGCGCGCGATTGCCAAATTAACCTTCGGGCTGTTTCCCGCTGAAGCCGAGGCCACGGCCAACTCTTCCAACGCCCAATCATTGAGACCTACGTTGTCGAGCTCATCGGCTTTGGCGATCGCTTTATCTTCTTGCGGCCCGGCCGTTTCTTCAGCGACCGTTACGGTTTGCAGGTTTGCTATAGCGCGTCCCACCACCGAATCGGACGAGAAAGACTTTGCCGGCGCTGTCCCATCGCGAAGCATCGTATCTAATCGCTGCTTTGCCAGATAGCCATACCAATTGGCGTCGTAGCGTCCGAGCATTGCTTGATAGAGGGCCCGCGCTTCCGGGAGTTTGTCAGCACGTTCTGAGTCTCGAGCGGCCCAGTAGCCTGCCCGGCCACGATTGTCGGTGTTCTTGTCGGCGTAATAAGCGAGATGTTCGGTTAACAGTTTTGACGACTCGGAATAGTTCTTATCCTCATGAGCCATCCAGGCGAGGTTGAATTGGGCCTGCGCAACTTCGCCAGAACCCTGATAGGAACTAACGGCTGTGCGCAAGAAATACGAAGCCTCAGCCTTGTTGTTTGAGTCTTCCGCGAGTTGGCCCACCTTTACGAGAGCGCGGGGCGTGAACTGACTACTCGGGAAAGCCCGTCGCAACTCTTCCACTGTCGAGCGCGCCTGGTCCCATTGCTTCGAGCGCGCGTATGCCTGTGCCATGTAGTAAAGCGCTTCGGCGCGCGTGTCTCCCGCGGAGACGGGGACGGCGGAGAGCGCTGCAATGGCCTCAGCTTTGAATTTCGTGAACTGTGTCCCAGCGTTCGAAGCGGCGATGCCTCGCCGCAACTGAGCCTGCGCCGTTGCGGCTGCAGGGAAACGCGTAAAGGCATCGGCGTAAGCGGTCGCTGCGCCCGCATAATTCTTCGCCGCATAGAGTCTGTCCGCACGAGCCATCGCTTCTGTTACGTTGGCAGGGACTGTGTTTGAATTCATGAGGTGTAGAATCGTCTCTACCGCGCCTGCAAAAGCGTACTTATCCTGTCCGTAGAAATAAAGGCGGCGGTATGTGGCGATGGCACGCGCTTTGTCGCCTTGCTTGTCGTAAGCACCCGCGGTTAGAAACAACGCGCGACCGTCGTCAGCATCGTTTAGCTTCTTGAGGATCTCGGGCACAGCCGCGAACTGACCTTCTTTTATAGCTAGCTCGGCGTTTCGCACTATGGCGTCGTTCACGCGTAAAGAAGTTGGGTAATCGCGAGTCAGTTGCTCCCAAGCGGCGCGGGCTTCGATAGGCCGGCCAGCTTGCTCCAGCGCGCTGCCACGCATGAAGAGCGCGTAGTCGCCGAGCGAGCTGTAATCGCGGATAACGCTTGAATCAAGCAACGTCGCGGCGCCGGCAAAATCTTTTGCGTTAATTCTGATTCGAGTTCGAACTAACCTGGCAAGACCCGCGGCCTTAGTTCGCGGAAAATCCGACTCGATGCGGGCCACGACTTCTTCCGACGGCAAGACTCCCACACGCGTCACTGCACGCAGATGTTCGAGTGCTCTTATTTCAGCCGGGGTTTGCTGTTGTGTTAGACAGCTGGCCGTCATGAACGGTGGGAGAGAAGCTCCAATGATCACGCCAAGACTAATCAACAACAGAACTAGACGATGCCTACGGAAATTTAGAAACAAAATGTCGACCCCTGCTTTCACAACGCTGAAGGCGTTGAATAACTTAGCCCGGCGTAGCACGCCGGGTATAGACCTCTATGATGTGCAATTACCCTGAAGGGGTTTGATAAAACTTATTGTCCAACCCCTTTAGGGTAAAAATCGTGTGCTCACTGGTTTCCCCGGGTGTTACCCGGGGCTATGCTAACCAACGCCTTCGGCGTAAAGAACTTGACTGGTAGCGCTTCTCACGCCGAAACCGTTGCTCCGGGATAGGCACTCCCAAGTTTGGCCGTGTCACCTTCGGCAAGTGTATTCACCAACTCGTGGTGGAAGTAATCATACCTTTGCGCCACTTCCGGCTTGACGCGCTTGTCATACATCTCCCGTGAGCGGTCGATGTATTCTCGCAATCGCGCGTAGAGATCATTTTGAGAGCGGCCTTCAGTTACCTTTTGTTCGTTATAAAGTTTAATTTCAGAAACAAGCAGTCGGGCAAATCGCCGCGCGTCATTATGATGGCGTCGTTCTTCGTCGCTTGCCACCTCAACAGGTAATTCAAGATCAGCTCCATATCGTCGTCTGGGAGTTTCTCCCGGAGCGGTCGTCTCGGCCGCGATAGATGGGGCAGCTGTCTCTATTTGAGTTTCCACCGGGACAGGTTGCGCCTCAAATTGCTGAGGCTCGGCCTCTACTGTTTGCGCGGGCTCGAATTCTGTTACTTCAGGCGCCGGTGCGCTTTCTTCCACAACCGGCGTTATCTCGTCATACTCCGCCGTGGGAGTATATGCGTACGGTTCCGGCGCCCCGGCTTCTTCCGCCGGCCTTTCTGCTGGTGCCGGCTGCGGGGCGGCCGACTGCTTCGCTGGAGCAGTGCGCGACGCAAGTAATTCAACCCCCATCGCCGAAGCGCGAACGAGTGTCTCCAGAGCTTCGAGATTGATGGCTTCGGAATCAAGAGCGGCAGAATCAGCATATAAAGCTGCGACTGTTCGATTCCGCACGACGAGAGGTATTGCAACAATTCGCACCGGAGGCTCGTCGCCCAGGCGGTTGAGGATCAGGTAGTCCTCAGAATGCGAACCCGGTCCGCCACTCCACGATGTGCGCGACCTCGCCGCGTTACCAACTGCGGTGTCGGCAGCAACTGAAAAAGATATTTGCTGAATAATGTTGTCGCCGACAGTGCCTTGAAAGCCTCGGGCGCGCCAACCAATGCTCTGGTCGCCCTTCACCACAAAGAAAGCAACCCGCGGTGCAAATGCAGCCGCACGATTGATGAGTACTTGCAAAATGTCCGCTTGCGTTTGTTGCTCGTTTATTTCAGTAATGGCCGTCTTGACGATGGCCATATCGCTTGAGGCTTTCGCGCGAGACGATTCAGAAGCGGCGAAGTCTATGCCTTCTTCATGGGCCGCTCGCAGGTGTTCGACAATAGAGGCTGCCACGCTTCCATCGAGTTGAACTTCACCCTGCCGGTCCATGAGCCGGCTGAGCGACTCATTGAGCTGGCTTTGAAGCGCGGCAATCTCTTGTTTGATTCCGCCAAGGCGCCCTTCGATATAGCTTTCTATCTCATGGCGCAAGCTGTCTTCCAGTTGTCCGCTAACCACAGTTTATTCCTCCGTTGAAGGATCTTTTTTTAACGCACGTTCCTGGCGAGAAAACCTAGCTGGTAGAACGCTTGTTGCTGAGACTTGCGGGGGCAGTGCGTCTCTTCAGCGATTATGTACGTGCGGGAATCGGCGAGTCAAGAAATGGTTTCTGAAAGTCTGATTGACACCTCTTCAGGCCTAAGATATAAGTCCACACGTGTAGCGCCAACCCACACACTCAAATGGCCACTACCATCTTAATTGCCGACGATCACGACGATAACCGCGAACTTTTGCAGCTTTTGCTTTCCGGGGCGGGCTATAACGTGCGCGAAGCAAGAGACGGAAGCGAATGTCTGGCGATTGCGCGGGACGAGCGGCCGGATCTAATTGTCATCGACTTATCAATGCCGGTGTTGGATGGTTGGGGATTGTTTCGGGAGCTGAAGGCTGACCAGCGCACCCGAACGATACCTTGTATGGCCGTGACGGCGCACGCCGATCTGGATCGAAGCCAGGCACTCGCGACTGGTTTCAGCGCCTACGTTTCAAAACCCTTCAGTAGCGATGTTCTCTTAAAAACCATTGCTACCGTGCTTTCCAGCCGGATGAGGGAAGAAACGGAAGAAGGCCGAGGCGCGCGGCATGGCAAGCCACTTTCCTAACCTCTCACAAAAGGAGAAATCTGATGAGAATACTTTCACTCCAGGCGAGATGCTTGGCCAAAGGCCACGCACTTGCGACGGTTATCTTCGTGTTGCTGGCTGGATCGGTTGCTCAAGCCGTTCCGCTGAAGGTGGTGAAAGTTGGCGCGCCGGCCATCAATTGCATCTTCAATCCGGCCTGTACTAATGTCGTAAACGATACAAGCGATAACGTAACTCTCAGCACAGGCGGCACAGGTTTCTTTCAGTCGCGCACCTTCAACGGCAAGCCCGGCTCACCCGCGGCCGGACTATTCGCTTATGAGTATCGCCTGGACCTGCGGAACGCGGTGGGCTTAACCGCAATCGCGTGCGTGGATTGGATCAGTTTCGATTTTGGTCCGGTGGTAAGCACGCTCGACTACAACGGCGACGGCGTTAACGGTGACCAGGTCTTTGTCGTGACGAACGGCGGCCTGGGAACCATCGGTATTGCTTCCGCGATAAAATTGGGGAATAAGATCACGTTCAAGTTCACTTCACCCGTGTGCGGCGGCGGTAGCCCTGGTAAAGGCCAAACGAGCTTTTTCTGGGGACTTGTTTCCAAAACAGGCCCACACTTTATTACAGCTAAAGTACATGAGACTGGCGGCGTGATGCATACCATTCAGGCTCGCGCGCCTAAGATTTGAAGCGTCTGCGCTGCGTAGCGGCTTACGTTAGCCCCGCCTTCAAAGGCGGAAATGTGGAGTATGTCAATCATAGCGTCGCGTCAGCGATGCTTGAAATAAATGTTTCTCACCCGTCGCTAGCGCGTCGGCCAAAGTGAACCGAACCCGAGATCTTTGCCTTAAAAGTCAGGGCTAAAGTCACATCGCCGCCACGCGGCGTTAATGCTTCTTTACAAATTGGCACTACTTCTCTGAGATCACAACCTGCTCGATTGAAGGCGGCAGCTGGTGAATCTCGGCGCGAGCAAAACCCGCATTAGCAAACATTCGTTCAAGTTCGGAGAAAGTATAGGCATCGCCGCCTGGTGTTCCGCCCAGCATCATAACGCTGAAGGCAGCAGCGTCCGGAGGCGAAATGCGATCCTCATTCGGCACAAACTCGAGGGTCACTGCGCGACCGCCCTCAGCCAGTGCCGCATGGACCTTTCTTAGCAGCTTCTCATTTGTCGGAGGATCGAAGTGATGAAGGAAGTTGGTCAACAGAACCAGATCGTAGCCGGTTCCGTAATCGACATCGAAAGCGCTCCCCTCAATAGTTGAATACCTGTCAGCAACTCCGGCGTTGCGCGCATTCTCTTTAGCGACATCGAGAACCCTGGGCCAGTCGAGAGCGACAACTTCAGCCTGCTTGTTGTTTGCGGCGAAGGCGATCCCGTAGAGGCCATGACCTGCCGCGATGTCCAGAATCTTCAGTTTTCTGTCGGGACTCGGATCAATTAACTTGGCGATCAATTGCGCGGGCATTGCCATCATCGGCGCCATGGCGCGGGCAAACTTCACCCAGACAGGATGCTCGGGCGCAATCATGCCTTCCTTAGACATCGCCGTGCCACCTTTGCGGACGGCATCCGCGAAGTTCTTGAACCCTTCGGTGAGCATTGGCGATAGAATAAAATCGATCGCACCACCCAGATAGGCCTGCGAACGTTTGTCGAGAAACATCGCAGACTCTGCAGTCAAACCATATTTCCCGCTTTCCTTGGTCAGGAATCCCATAATGCAGAGGAAGTCGCATAGGATGCGCGTTCCACGTTCTGACGCTTTGCACCTTTTTGCGATCTTCGCGGCGCCAGTGTTTCCCTCACCGATAGCTGTAAAAACTTCCAGCTCTATTGCTGCTTTCAACCCTTCAGTTCGGTGGTATGCGTTCGTAGTTTGAAAAAATAATTGTGGCGATGGCTGTTGTGCCGAAGGACTGGACATGGTTAGTGCTCCCTTTAGTTTTAGTTTTTACGAATGTTTGCGGCAAACCGCAGACTGTCGGACTTTTATCGCGGCCGGTATGATCACATACTCCGCGGTTTGTTTCCCCGTGCCCATACTAATTCAAAGGCTTCGTGTCGTCAGTTCAAACGCCGGTTGTTTAAAACGCCCGTTGTTTAAGGTGTGAAGGTGCGATAGAAATCGATCCCCGAATAGTTCATATGCACGGCTTTTCCATTCAGAACGGTATCGAATGTTATCCGGTCGGCAGTGCTCTCGCCGTCCGGACGAAAAACTCCTGGCTCGACTTGAGCGAGAGGCTGCTCGCCCTCGATGAGCAAACGACCTTTTCTAATAACGAGACGCGTGCTGCCATACCAGGGGCTGTCAGAACGATAGTGGCCAGTGTAAGTTTCCCACTCTTTCGGATAATCGAAGCTCTTTGGTCCTGAATAGTGCTCATTGGTCCACCAACTGCCACCATAAAACGCTTCGACTACTACGCCTTTTTCGCGCCCGAAGCCAAGTGTGAACAACTCGAAATCCGGATGCTTGACGATAAAACGATCCGGACCCGCTTGCTCGAGCACGATGCGCTGATTGTCTCGCTGTAGGACTAGTTGTTGGCCGTCGCTAACCAGCAACAACTTCTTCGCATCGGGTGATGTGAATGTGCCCGCATAGTCTGAGGCATTCTTGATCGTTAACGGCGAAGGCGGTGACGGCGGAAGCGCTGGAAGCTCCTGACCACGCGAGACTGCATTCAACAGATCCAGCGCGTACTTCGTGACAGCTACCGGGCGATATCCGTCCAGTCTTGCATTTACGGAGGCAAAGGCCGCGAATCCGGCCGTTATGTCTACGTACATCGCGGAACTAAAAGCGACCATCCCACCGGTGTGCCGCAAAAGCGTGCGGTCATTAGTATCGCTCACCCACAAACCATAAGCGTAGCTTGCATCTTCTCCACGAAACGGTGCCTTGATCACTGGCTGCAACAACGATTGAAAACTTTTTTCCGAAAGCACACGGCCACGGGGTCCAACACCGCGATTCAAAAACATCCGTAAGTATGAGCCCATGTCCTTCGCAGTTGCGGCAACACTGCCTGCCGCTTCCGGCACCTCCAGCCATGGTGATTCAGCTAATTTTCCTCGCAGTGGAAATGGACGATCATCGTGGAAGGGGACATAGCCCACAGCGAGCCGTTCGCGTGTGGCATTTGTGATTATCGCATCGCTTGAATTCATCCCAAGCGGGTCCAATACGCGCTTGCGCAACACCTCCGCGAGTGGCCGCTTATCCAAAGCTTCGAGCAGGAGCCCAAGCAACACGTAGCCGATATTCGAATAAACAAATCGGGTTCCCGGTTCGAAGCCCGTTCGCAGCGGCGTAGCAGCAACGCGCATTAACAACGGCACGCCGGAAAGCCCGGAGGTGTGACTCAGCAGGTGATGAGTCGTGAAAGGCGCATATCCCGATTCGATCTTGAGCCAGGGCAGGTAACTGGTGACGGGCTTGTGCAGATCGAGCTTACCTTCTTCAGTGAGTTGTAGGGTGGCAATGGCCACAAATGATTTCGAGATGGAGCCGATTTCAAACAAAGTTTCCGGCGCCACGGGCAGGCGCGCTTTGAGATCAGCGAAGCCATATTGTGAAGCGCGCAACAAATCTTCGCCGTTGGCCAGGGCTAGCGTCATCCCAGGTGCGCCAACTTCGTTCATGTGTCGCGCAATGAATTCATCGAGACGCCGATAGGCAACTTGAAAAGGATCATTTTGTCGCTGCGTGGATTGTGCCGACGCAGTCGGCGGATGCGAATCGAAAGTCAGCTCCCTCATCACAACCAGGCCCAGACCGGTTTTGATTCCGTTGCTGAGCAGTTTCCTTCTGCTAAAAATTAGAGGCATCGCTGACGCTCCAGATTAGCTCTTTACGCTGGTAGGCCCTGGCGCGCAATCGTTTCCATCACGTTGCAGAAACGATCCAGCTCGCCGAGGGTTGTGTAGATATTTGGTGTGATACGAATGCCCTGAAATTCTTCGTGAACAATCGGCGTCGTGAAAATTCGATGCTTATCAAAGAGGTAACTGCCAATGGCGCTGGGATTCGTGCCCTCAATATGCACGTTGGCTATCGCGCATGATTGATTGGGGTCGAACGATGTGTTGAAGCGAACCTTCGGAACGTCTTTGAGCCGGTTCATCCAGTAACGCGAGAGATACCTGAGTCGCGCCTCTTTTCGTTTACCTCCAATGCCGTTGTGAAAGAGCAGGGCTTCGCCAATAGCGAGTTTGGGCGCGGCGGAGTGGGTACCAATCTCTTCGAATTTTCGAATGTCGGTCGACTGTTTCGACTCCGCTGCCATCAGCGGCCAAATCCTGGCGATCTTGTCGCGCTTGATGTAAAGCAACCCGGTGCCCTTTGGCGCGTAAAGCCACTTGTGTAAGCTGGTGCCGAAGTAATCACAGCCAAGATCTTTCTGTTTGAAATCAAACTGGGCGAAAGAATGTGCGCCATCCACAATCGTTTCGATTCCCTTTGCGCGGGCCATATCGCAGACAGCCTTCACGGGCGTGATCTGGCCGGTGATGTTTATCTGATGAGCGATGAGTATGAGCCGCGTGCGATTGGTGATTCCATTTTCAAACGCGGCGGCGATCTCGTTCAAATTCTGCGGTGGAATCGGTATCTTGATCAACTTGAGTACGAGGCGTTCACGCTTCTCGCGCTGCCGTAAAGTCGTGAGCATCCGCGGGTAGTCTTGCGTGGTGGTAAGGATCTCGTCGCCCGCTTTGAAATCCATGCCCATCAACAGAACTTCAAGCGATTCCGAGGCATTGCGCGTGATGGCAATCTCCTCGCGATCGCAGCCAAACATTTCGGCAAGGCCGGTACGGATCGTTTCTGATTGGGGCTCGAGTATCTGCCACATCGTGTAGGCCGTGGCGTCTTCCTGTTGCCAGATGTAACGCACCAGCGCTTCGGTGACGATACGCGGGCTGGGCGAAACGCCCCCATTGTTTAAATTGATGATGCCGCGGGTAACGGAAAAGGAATTTTGAATAACTGCCCAGTAATCTTCATCCATCGCCGCCTGTTCGGGCGTTAAATACGCGATGCTTTTGGTCGCTGCGTGAATCTCTTTAAGCAGCGATGCGACCGTAGGGGAAGAAAGCGCCGCCAGTCCCAGACCTTTGCCGGCGAAACAGAGAAAGTTGCGGCGGTGGAATTCACGATTGGTTGAGACGAAGTTGCTTTTCATAGTTGGCAATCGATGCGAAATTCAATGAGCCTGGCAGCAGGCTGTGGCGTAAAGCCTGGGGCATAAGCCCCAGGAACATGTGAACTTAAGCCCGCAATGTAAATCATAGAGACGCAACTGATGAAGGTCAGTGATCAGTGGCTGACCATCCTTCGTCGAGAAAATGAGGTGGTAGAGGAGATAAGTACATGAGTCAGACATGGGATTCTCTTTAAGCTGTCGCCCGCTGCGCGGGCTGATATTCTTTCATGGTCCCTATCCTGAAGTTTCGCCTGGCTTCATCCCAGGCTTTATGCTGTCGCCGGCTACGCCGGCGGGTCGAATCAATGCGTGAAGTGGATCAAGACGACAAAAGCTATGTCGAAGTCTATTTTGCTTCGTAGACAATCTCGCCGCCAATCACTGTCATCACGCAACGCGTTTTAAGAATCTCCATCTCCGGGATCTTCATGATGTCTGCGGATACAATGGTGAAGTCAGCCAATTTGCCGGGTTCTATTGATCCACGCAAGTTTTCTTGAAATGCAGCGTATGCGGGCCAGATAGTGAACATCTTCAAAGCCTGCTCGCGCGACACCGCTTCTTCCGGATGCCAGCCTTCGCCGGAAAACCCCTTCATATCTTTCCGCGCAACGGCCGCGTAAAATTCAATCATGGGTTCGCCACGCTCAACGGGCGCGTCGGAACCGCCCGGGACAATCGACCCTGACTTTATAAAACTCTGCCACGCGTAGGCGCCAGCGAGCCTTGAGATTCCCAAACGACTGGGAGCAAAGTGTAAATCCCCGATCGCATGCGATGGCTGCATGGAGGGAATCACACCGAGCCTGGCAAAGCGAGGAATGTCCGCAGGATTTACAATTTGAGAATGCTCGATGCGCCAGCGCGGTGACTTGATTTTCCACTCGGCCCGCGGCACTGCATTCATGGCCTTCTCGTATTCATCCAGAATGAAGCGATTACCCCGGTCGCCAATTGCATGCGTCTGGATCTGAATACCTTTTCGTAACGCCTCTTCGAGCAAAGGCAGCAGTTCTTCTTCCTTGATGGTTAAGAAGCCCGAAGTGTCGGGCGCGTCTGAATAAGGCTGGAGCAATGCTGCGCTGCGCGAACCGAGTGAGCCATCAGCGTAAAGCTTCAATGTGCGCACGGTAAGGCGATTGCCATATGTGCCGATCGTTGGCCCATCGTGGAATAGTTTTACAGCTTCTTTGCCTGGTGCGGAAAGCGCCTTGTAGATACGTAACTTGATTTTTCCTTCGCTGTAGAGTTTTTTGAAGAGCGCTACTTCCGCGTAACTGCCACCAGGATCCTGGACCTGGGTCCAGCCGAGCTCGACATCACGGTTCACTCCAAGCACGATTGCCTGCTCAGCCTCAGTTGCCGACGTGGGCGGGAGATATCGGCGTGCCAGGTTTTGCGCGGCATCGAGCAACATCCCGTTCGGCTCTCCGGTCTGTTTCTCTCTCGAAATCTCGCCGCCAAAAGGATTCGGCGTGCTCTTATCGATGCCGGCAATCTTTAGGGCAGCACTGTTTACAACCGCGCCGTGTCCATCCGCGCGCGTGAGAATTACCGGATTCCTTGGCGCAACTTTGTCGAGGTCCCAGCGCGTGGGAAATACTGGCGGTTTCCAGAAAGTCTCAATCCAACCGCGGCCTGTAACCCACTCGCCTGGCCCGGCCCGGTCGACGCGCGCCTTAACTTTGGCTAGAAAGTCTTCAAGACTAACGACGCCTTCGAGATTGAGCGTCATCTCCCGAAAGCCCACTCCGGAAAGATGATGATGTGCGTCTGTCATCCCTGGCAGCATTGTCTTGCCGCTCAGATCGACGACACGTGTATTCGTGCCGACATACTTCTGCGCCTCGCCGTTTGATCCGACAAAAATAATGCTGTCGCCCTTGATGGCGACGGCTTCCGCTTTCGGGTGCCGCTCGCTGACCGTATAGATATTGCCGTTTTTGAAAACCAGTTCAGCCGGTTGGACTCCTGGCTGTGGTGACGAAAGCGTGAGCGACGTGGTTAGCGCGAAAAGAATACATGCAAAACTTTTCATCATCGTTCTTCCGATCGAGTTCGATTAAACCAGGCAACTCTATGGGAGAGCGGCAGTCTTATATCACTTTTAGTGGATCTGTTACAGGAAACAATAAAGACCTTAACCGCAAAGAACGCAAAGACGTTCGCAAAGGGCGCCAAGCGCTATCCTTTGCGAAACTTTGCGATGGCTCTGCGTCTTTTGCGGTTTGTCTTTGCTTCAAGGGGTCCGCACTTCGCGTGTAAACGACTCGATCTTTAACGTATAATCCGATCCTACTTTCGAATCATAGCATCAGATTCACAGAGGAGATTTTCGGCATGAAGAGCGAGACACTCAATCTGAAGACTTCGCGGGGCGCAACCTCAGCTTTTGTAGCTCGTCCTGAAGGCGACACGACCACGGCTGTTTTGTTGATTCAGGAATGGTGGGGCATCAACGATCATATTCGCGACGTAGCAAGTCGTTATGCGAACGAAGGCTACCTTTGCATTGCTCCTGATCTATATCGAGGCAAAGTCGCGCGTGACGCGGAAGAAGCGTCGAAGCTGATGCACGGTCTGGCAATCGAAGACGGCACGGAAACGATCCGAGAAACGATCGCCGAAGCAAAGCTAACTTACAATGTGCGGAAGATCGGCATCACCGGCTATTGCATGGGGGGCACGTTTGCCCTGCGTGCTGCTTGCGAAATAGACGAGCTTGCCGCTGCCGCTCCCTTCTACGGTGATATCCCTGAAGAGAATGTTCTGAAGCAGTTGAAAGTGCCAACGCTTTTCATTGCCGGCAAACGCGACGCATGGATCAATCCTGAGAAAGTTAATGCACTAAAAGAGGCGGCGCGAAAATATGATTTGCCGGTTGAAGTCGTGAGTTACGATGTCGACCACGCATTCTTCAATGACACGCGGCCTGAGGTTTATGACGCCGAAGCCGCGGCTGATGCGTGGAGGAGGGTCCTCGGTTTATTCAGGAAATATTTGACGATAGCCGTCCCAACTGGCGCATGAATTCACTGGAGAAGCTTTGTATGAGCGCCGCAGGCGCGGCATGGAGTAGCGCCGGGCGTGAGCCCGGAGGTTTGTACGCAGAAAACCACCCGAGCCCCGAGGGGCGACAGAAGTTTTTTAAGACTAGTTTACAGGCTCTTTCGGCTGCTTCGCGGGCTTTTGTTCTTCTTTGTAAGGATGGTCCCTGGGCTTACCCCCGGCGCTACCATCTTACGCGCCTACGGCGCTCGTCGAGTCTCGGAAGCCAACGTCATAGTTAATGAGCTCGCGCTCCGCAAGAACACCTTCTCGTTGGCTTGGGTGCTCCTTTTGCGCAACTGATCACGCCCTTGCTACGATGGTTTCGTCTGATGGTGTTTTGACGGAAGGTTTTCACGGCCCCACTTCAACACCCGACTCAGCCAGACAAGCTCGGCCAAAAAATCCTTTGCCCTTTTCTCAAAAGCTTGATCCAAAAGTTTCCCTTCTGCGTCAAAGGTCTTCTGTACGAAAGGAAAATTAAGATCGGTAAATGTAACCGCCAGTCCTAACTCGCGGACCATTGGCACCATGGCTTCGATAACACGTGTGCCACCCCAGGGACCCGCCGACACTCCGACAAACGCGACCGCCTTATGAATATATTCCTTCAAAAGTAAATCCAGAACGGCTTTCAATGCGCCCGGGTATCCGTGGTTGTATTCCGGCGAAATTATTACCAATCCGTCTGCTTGCATTATCGTATCTCTCCATTCCGGAAAGAGGTTCTTAATTTCCTGGCCGTAGTCATCATGAGGCAGCGCGAAATCGGCTGCATCGAATAGTCTCGTTTGAATCTCGGCCCTCTTCTGCATCTCTCCCACCAACCACTTGGCCGGAAATACGCTGTTTCGCTTCTTTCGATTAGTTCCCAAAAGGACCGGCAAAAGTAATTTGTCCACAATGGCGCCTCCTTTATGTCGCACAGCCAAGAAATTCATTCAATTCGCTTGTCCTCGGTAGCGCCGAACGCGCACCCAGGTCACGACACTTTAGAGCAGCAACTGCATTCCCCAGCTTCAGGCTCGTCTCAACGTCTTCCCCGGACAACAGTCCGTAAAGAAATCCGCCGTGGAATGCGTCCCCAGCTCCCGTTGTATCGCGACACCCGCCCGGAACCTTGTAAGAAGGCGATTCAATGAATTGACCTTCGCAATAGATCGTCACGCCGCGCGTCCCCAGTGTCATGCCAACTATTCCACAGCCGTAGCGAGCTTTTAACTCCACCAGCGATGCGCGTTCATCAGCAATTCCTGTCAACCTATGGGGAAATTCTCTTGAGGTAATAAGAGTGTCTATAAACGGGAGAAGCTCCGGGAGACCCTCGTAGATATTATCGATATCCGCTGAAACAATCGTATCTTCAGAACGGGCGGCCCGAGCCATGCGAGCACATGCAGGAGGATCGTGCGCGTCAAGATGCAATATCCGTCCGCGGGAGGCCAGCGCCAAGGGTGCTTCATCTCGCAGGTAGGTCAGTCGTTCATCGCGGTCCCAGATGATTGTGCGCTCACCATTGCGCCCATCGACAAGGATAAACGCAATCTGGTTGCGCGCGCCTTGAATCACTTCCGCGAACTCAAGGTCGACGCCCTCTTCTTTGAGCGACAACAAACTAAACCGGCCTTCCGCATCCGACCCAAATCTTCCCGCATAAGCCGTCTTGAGACCCAGTCGCCGCAAAGCAACCATTGTTGTCGCCGTTTGTCCGCCCGCCGCTTGCCTGTGTTCAGTGAGGCGCAGCTTGCTGTCAAACTCCGGATACTCCGGTACAACGATCAGATGATCGACCGCATTAAGGCCGAACCCGACTGCGTCAAAATCCTTAGTCGGAGCTATGGCAAAGGGGAAACGCATAATGTCATGTAGGTTGAATCTTATGGTTGGGAAGGGGCTTGCCCCCGCTTGGGAGCGGTAGACAGGGATAGTCCCGAAAGCTTTCAGATAAGGAGCGGGGGCGGGCCCCCTTCCCAACCATGAGATTGTCTGAGTTGAAATGCTGATTTTGTAGCATCGTGGTTTTCATTGCATTCGTGCGTTAGAATGTAAGCGTACAGTTCAGGTTCGCGGTAGCATTAAGCAGTGACACTAGCCGAAAAACTAAAGGAAATTCCAGTTTCAGCCGGCGTTTACCTCTATAAGGATAGCGCCGGCAAAATCATCTATATCGGCAAGGCCAAGCGGCTGCGCAGTCGTGTGCGCTCCTACTTTCAGGCGCGGCCTTTCGATCGCAAGACCGACGCACTGGTAAAACAGATCGCCGACGTTGAAGTGATCGTCACTGACAACGAAGTCGAAGCTTTAATCCTCGAAGCGACCCTCACCAAAAAACATAAGCCTCGCTACAACGTCAATCTAAAAGACGACAAGTCGTACCCGCATCTTAAACTGACGATCCATGAACCTTTCCCTAAAGCTGTTATCACCCGACGTATCCAAAAGGATGGCGCACTCTATTTCGGACCTTTTTTGCCGGCAAGTTTAGCCCGCAAGACGATCGATGTAATTAACAGAACTTTTCAGCTCCGCACCTGCGACATCGAGATTGATGGCAAGGCGCCGCGCCCATGTCTGGAATATCACATCAAACGTTGCCTCGGACCATGCGTCAAGGGCCTGTGCACTCCGGAACAATACCAGGAAGCTGTGCGCGACGTGCGCCTGCTGCTTGAAGGGAGAAATACTGAACTTGCAGATACGCTTGAAGAACGTATGGACCAGGCGTCCGGAGAGCTGCGTTACGAGATGGCAGCGAAGTATCGTGATTTACGCAAGACGGTAATTAAACTTTCTGAACAACAGAAGATGGCCACCTCGCCTGATCGCGACGTCGATATCTTCGCTTACTATCGAGAAGGGCCGCGGCTTGCTTTGCAGCTTTTCACAATGCGCGAAGGACACATAGTTGGCCGGCGCGAGTTCTTTTGGGAAGACTTACTCGAGGATGATTTCAATCCGGCGTCGTTTCTCGGCGAAGTGCTGGCGCAGTACTACGCGACAGACTACGTGCCGAAAGAGATTCACGTCCCCGTGGATTTCGAAGATCGCGAGTTGCTCGAGAAGGCACTTACGGAGCGCAAGGGTCGGCGCGTCAAAATTCACTATAGCCAGCGCGGGGAAAAGCGCGATCTGATTGATTTGGGTGAAAAGAATGCGAAGCTGGCATTTGAGCAGCGGTTCCGTGTCCTCAAGCCTGACATGAAACTCGTGCTTGAAGAGTTGCAGGAGACGCTGGAGCTGCCGCGATTTCCGACGCGCATCGAGTCGTTTGATATTTCGCATATTCAGGGCGCGGAGAATGTTGCCGGAATGGTTGTGTGCGACAACGGAAAGATGAACCGTGCGGAGTATCGTAAGTTTCGGATTAAGACTGTGGAAGGTGCGAATGACGT
>CAAGKR010077011.1_pt1 | contig 32231 bp, 40 predicted proteins | sample 2556971 | NCBI WGS metagenome assembly CAAGKR01 (sample SAMEA5207829, study PRJEB30636) | soil metagenome | biome: forest; feature: boreal; material: soil | place: USA | collected 2011-09 | depth 1 m | reverse complement strand
CGCGGGTGTGGCGGAATGGCAGACGCGCATGGTTCAGGTCCATGTGGGGGCAACCCCGTGAAGGTTCAACTCCTTTCACCCGCACCAGACGCACGAACGAACGGTCCCGCCCACAAGGCGGGGCCGCTTCCGTTTCCGCTGCGGGCCAGCCGCCGCCGTGTCCCCGGTCCGTCTGCTGCGCTACTCTGGTGTCTGCCGGGGGAAGCTACGCGGTCGTGCGCGGCCATTCTGCGGCCTCGCCCGTTTCGCAGGCATCGCTCGATCCGCAGGGGCCCCGCGTTCGCGCGGGGCCCCTTTCGCATGCCGACTGCTGCGCCCTGCTGGACCCCGCTGGCTGTCTCTCTCGGTAGAAAGCGCGAGTTGGCATACTTGTAGCGTGCCGAACATGCAGCAACCGGCGACGAGAGAGGATCCATGGGCGACAACAACCGGAGCGGCCACGAGGCGGAGATCCTGCTTGCTGCACAAGAGAGGGCGGCGGCGATACTCCTGGCGGCACAAGGGAAGGCCGAGGAAGTCCTGCTGGCGCAGCAGCAGAAGGCGGAACTGGTATTGCTGGAAGCGCAGCAGAAGGCGCAGGAAGTCCTGCTCGGCGCGGAAGAGAAGACCCGCAAGCGTCTGCCGGCTCAGCAGGAGGCAGAACGGCTGCTCCACTATGAGGCTGCTGCCGAAGCCCTCCAAGAAGTACAGAAGGCCGCGACCAACGCCCTCCAAGAAGTGCAGAGGGCCGCGGCGGATGTCCTGTTGACGGCGCAAAGAGAAGCGGCGGCGATACTGCTGGAGGCAAGGATGAGGATCCTCGAGACGAGGGACTCCGACAGCAGATCCAAACCGTAGGTCGACCCAGGCTGGAGTGACCCTTCCAGAGCGCCCCGCGGGCTAGAATGGTTGCCGGGTATCGGGCCTGCGGCGGGAGGCGCGTGGACGAGGCACTCATTCTCGGACGGTACCGCCCCTTGGCCGAACTCGGCGAGGGAGGCCACGGCACCGTCGACCTGGCCTTCGACACGAAGATGGCTCGCCGGGTCGCGATCAAGCGGATCCCACTCACCAGGCGCGGCATCCAGATCCTCTCGAGTACCACGGGACTTCGCGAAGCCCGCACCGCGGCGCTACTGAATCATCCCAACATCGTCACGGTCTACGAGTGGGACACCGACGACGACGAGGCGTTCCTCATCATGGAGCACGTCGACGGCGCGTCTCTCGCAGAGATGCTCGACCTCTATGCGCCGCTCAGCCTCGACGAGGCGGCCGCGGTGCTCGGCCCGGTCGCGGAGGCGATGGCCTTCGCGCACGACAACGGCGTGCTCCACCTCGACCTGAAGCCCGAGAACGTGCTGGTGACGCGCGACGGACTCGTCAAGGTCGCCGACTTCGGAGTGGCGGCGCTCACCAACGCGGCCGGTCAAGCGCTCTCCGCGGGCGGGACGCTCGGATACATGCCGCCAGAGCAGCTGCGAGGAGAAGAGGTCGACGCCAGCACCGACGTCTGGGCCTTCGCCGCACTGGCGTTCCAGATCCTCACGGGGGCGATCCCGTTCGCCTCGGACTCGATCGAGGGCTCGCTCTTCAAGCAGGAGCAGACCGGCGTGCCCGTGCCAGGCGAGTTCGAGCCCTCGCTACCTCAGGCGATCGACAGCATCCTCATGCGCGCGCTCGCGCCCGATGCGCTCGATCGCCCGCCCGGCCTGCGCTCGCTCGCCTCGGAGCTGCTCGCCGAACTCGGAGACCCCACGGCTGGCCGCGAGAGTCTGCGCGCCTTCGCGGTGGAGATGACATTCGACGAGGCGAGCGGCGAAGAGTCCTCGCTCCTGCGCCTCGGCGTCTGGGACCGGCTCGCCATGCGTTCGGGGCTGGCCGAGCGGCTCATCGTCGCGACGGCGGCGGGGTGGCTGGCCTGGGTGGGCATGGCCCCTCTGGGGTTCCCGTGGCTCGCGCAGGTCGCGGCCGCTGCGATCGCCACGGCGGCCGGCTACTTCGCCCCTTCGCTGGGCCTCGGAGCCGGCCTCGTGGTCCTGGCAGCCGGCGCCTTCGGCATCAGCCTGCCCCTCGGCTTCGGCGTCGCTCTCGCCGGCGCGCTTTGGTGGGCGGCTCTGGGCCGCCTGCGACCGGGACCCGGCGCGACGCCAGCCTTGGCTCCGCTGGCTGGCGTGCTTCACGCCTCCCCTGCTCTCCCGGTGCTCGCCGGCTTCTTCACCGAAGGTGTATGGGTGGCCGCAGCGGAGTCTGCCGCGGCAGGACTGGTGATGGTCGTGCTTGCGATCGTGAGCCGGTCCGCAGTGCTCGCGGACGTCGCCTGGCCGGCGCTGGTCGCGCCGCTCTCCGCGCCCTGGCCCACCGGCGCGCTCACCGCGTCCGTCGTCCTGCGCGGCTCGGTCACGGTACTCGCCTGGGGAGCGGCCGGGATCCTCTCCGCCATCGGGGCACGGCGCGGCACGCGCCTGGGCGCCCTCGTGGGCGCGGCGGCGGCTCTCGCCGTGTGCGCCGCGGCGCTCGGGCCCTGGATGACGGTCGGTTCACGGACGGCGCCGGCGGCTCTCGCCCAGATGGGCGTCGCCTCTATACTCGTCGTTGTCGTCGTGATCCTCGGGCCTCCGGTCCGGGGGGAGGACACGGACAGCCAGGACCTGGAGAACTAGATGAGCATCCTCTCCGATTTCGAGGACCGCATCGGCAGCGCCTTGGAGGGCGCGTTCGCCGGCCTGTTCAGATCGCCCGTCCAGCCCGTCGAGATAGCCAAGACGCTCGGACGCGCGATGGACGACGCCCGCAGCATCGGGGTGGGCCGCGTGTACGCGCCGTTGGGCTACACGGTCGCTCTCTCGCCCGAGGATGCCGAGAACTTCGGGCTGTTCACCGCCACGCTCGCCGGAGAGCTGGTCACCTACCTCACCGGCCGCGCTCGGGAGCGCAACTACCACCTCGCCGGGACTCCCAAGGTGACGTTCGTCGTCCACGACGACCTGCGGCTCGGGCGCTTCCGCGTGAGCGCGGAGCTGGCCGCGCCCGACGACGAAGAAGGCGACTCCGTGGAGCTGGAGGGGTCGTGGACCGGCGATTCCGTCAGCCCCGCCGACGACCTGGCGACGGTGACGGTCGGCGACCACGAGCACGACGTGGCGCTGCAGGGAGAGTGTGTCACGGTCGGGAGGCTGGCCCAGAGCACGATCCGCCTCAGCGACGCCAACGCGTCGCGGGAACACGCCGTCTTCGTGCACGTCGGCGACGGCTGGGCGATCGAGGACCTCGATTCCACGAATGGCACGCTGGTGAACGGGGAGCCCGTCGCGCGCCGGCTTCTGAAGGACGGCGACCTCGTCGAGATCGGCCTGACCCGGCTGACGTTCCACGAACCCGGACGGTGATCCGTGGTCGACGTCGCGCTGCTCTTCGGGCGCATCCTGCTGCTGGCTCTGCTCTACCTGTTCCTGTTCGCCGCGGTGCGCGCCGGGCTCGGGCTCATCAGGCAGGGTGACCAGGCGCAGCCGCAGCGGCCGCTGACGCTCGTCGTGGTGTCGGGCCCGCCCGAGCTGACCGGCGTTCGCATCCCGCTCGACGCGCGCGTCCGCATCGGGCGCTCTCCGGACCTCGAGCTCGTCATCGCCGACGACTTCGTTTCCACCCTGCACGCGCAGATACGTCCGGCCCCCGGTGGCCCGGTTCTCGAGGACCTCGACTCCACGAACGGCACGCTCGTGGGCGGTCGCCGCGTGACCCGCGCCGTCCCGCTGGCCGCCGGCGACGAGATCGAGGTCGGCCCTGTCAAGATGAAGGTGTCGCGCGCATGACCACGGGCGCCATAGGCGGAGTCGGCGCACTGACCGATCCGGGTCTGACGCGCCCCCAGAACGAGGACGCCCTGCTCGTCGAGCCGCCTCTGTACGCCGTCGCCGACGGGATGGGCGGACACCGCGCCGGCGAGGTCGCCAGCCGCATTGCCCTAACCGAGCTGCTCGCCAACGCACCGCGCTCGGCGGACTCGAAGGCGCTCGCCCGCGCCGTGCGCGCGGCGAACCGCGCTGTCATCGAGTCGGCCGACAAGACCCGCACCCGCTCCGGCATGGGCACCACGCTGACCGCGGCGATGGTGGACGGGACCCACATCGCCATCGCCCATGTGGGCGACTCCCGCGCCTACCTGCTCCACGAAGGCAAGCTCACGCGGATCACCGAGGACCACTCGATGGTCGCCGACCTCGTGCGCGAGGGCGTGCTCACAGAGGAGGACGCCCGCTTCCATCCGCAGCGCAGCGTGATCACGCGTGCCCTCGGGTCCGACCGCAACATGGTGGCCGACCTCTACGACGTGGAGGCGGCCGCTGGCGACCGCCTCCTGCTCACCACCGACGGCTTGACCGGCATGATCCCCGACGACTACGTCGCCGAGTTGCTGGCCGCCGAGCGTGAGCCCCAGGCCGCGGCGGCGAAGCTCGTCGAGGCCGCGAACCGCGCCGGCGGATACGACAACATCACCGTGATCGTCGTCGATATCGGCGACACGCCCGCGAGCGAGATCGCCCCCGCCCGGGGGTCGAAGGAGGCGCGCCGGCGCGGCGCGGCTCCCCTGCTTTGGATCGTGGCCGCGCTCGCCCTGGTCATCGCGACAGGAGCGGGAGGCTGGTCGTACGCGCGCTCTCGCGCCTACATCATCGACCGTGGCGGCTACGTCGCCGTCTACCAGGGGATCCCCGGCTCGTTCGCCGGGATCGGCCTCAACTGGCTCGTGCGTTCGACAGATGTGCCGGTGGACTCCCTGGACCCGCAGGTGCGGGCGCGCTTGCAGGAGGGGATCCCCTTCGGCAAGCTGCCCGACGCGATGGAGCGCGTGGACGAGCTACGCGCCTCGGCAGTCCCATCGTCGGCGCCCTCCCCGAGCCTGACATCCACCGCGACGCCGGGGCCGTAGGATGGCCGGGACCGTGAGGTCACGCCGCACGATCGAGCTGATGCTCCTGCTTGCCGCCGCCTTGCCGGTGCTGCTGATCTTCGCGCTCGCGGCAGGCGCCGAGCGGGGGACGCTCGCACCCTCCGACTTCCTGGTGCCGACCGGACTGCTCCTCGCGTTCGGCGCGGCGCACCTGGCGGTCAGGCGCTTCGCGCCCGGCGCCGACCCCGTCCTGCTGCCGGTCACCGCGCTCCTGTCCGGGATCGGGCTCGCGATGGTCGCTCGCCTCGACCCGTCGCTCGCGGGCGCGCAGACTCTGTGGCTGCTCGCGGGCGTAGCCGTCTTGTGCGCGGCGCTCGCTTTCATCCCTTCGCTCGAGACCCTCGCGCGCTACAAGTACACGATCATGCTCGCCGCGCTCGTGCTGCTGCTCGCGCCCGCACTGATCGGCACCGAGATCAACGGCGCCAAGCTGTGGCTCCGCATCGGCTCCCTCAGCTTCCAGCCCGCGGAGCTTGCGAAGATCCTCCTCGTGGTGTTCCTCGCGGCCTACCTTGCGGAGTTCCGCGAGGTGCTTTCCGTGTCGACCCGCAAGTTCGCGGGGCTGCACCTGCCGAGGGCGCGTCACCTGGGGCCGCTGCTGCTGATGTGGGCGGTCTCGCTGGTGGTCCTGGTCGCCGAGAAGGACCTGGGCTCATCTCTCCTGTTCTTCGGGATCTTCCTGGTGATGGTCACCGTGGGGACGGGCAGGTGGTCCTACGCGGTGGTCGGCACGCTGCTGTTCGCGCTCGGGGCGACGGCTGCGTTCTTCATGTTCGCCCACGTCCGCTTGCGCATCGACGTGTGGCTCCACCCCTTCGCGGACGCCGCGGGCAAGGGATACCAGGTCGTGCAGTCGCTCTTCGCGTTCGCAGCGGGCGGCATGACCGGCGTGGGGCCCGGGCGCGGCCTCCCCACGCGCATCCCCTTCGTCGCGACCGACTTCATCTTCGCGGCCGTAGGCGAGGAGCTGGGCCTGCTCGGCGGCGTAGCCATCGTCACGGCCTACCTCGTGCTCTGCCTCAGGGGCCTGGCCACCGCGGTCCGGGCGCGCTCGGACATGGCTTCCCTGACGGCGGCCGGCCTCGTCGCGGCGCTGGGCCTGCAGACCTTCGTGATAGTCGGCGGGGTCACCCGACTCATCCCGCTGACCGGGATCACACTCCCCTTCGTCTCCTACGGAGGCTCCTCGATCGTCTCGAACTTCCTGCTGCTCGCCCTGCTGATGCGGGCGGGGGATGACACGCCCGAGAACGGCTCGGAGGTGGTCGCGAGCGGGCAGACCGGCGCCCTGGGACGCCTCGCCCTCTCGCGCCGGCTCGTCGGCGTGGCCTGGCTGGTGTCGGCGTTGACCGCCGCCCTGGTGGTCAACCTGACGTGGCTGCAGGTCGTCGACGCGCAGGCTCTGAACAACGACACGCGCAACTCGCGGAACCTGGCCAAGGAGGCTCGCGCCGAGCGCGGGGCGATCCTCACCTCCGATGGCAAGGTCCTCGCGCGCTCGGTGCGTCAGCCGAGCGGTTTCTTCGAGCGGACGTACCCCGCCGGGCGGCTCGCGGCACATGTGACCGGCTACTACTCGGTGAGGTACGGACGAAGCGGGATCGAGGCGGCGCTCAACGACGTGTTGGCGGGGCACCGGAGCTTCGCGAGCTTCCAGGACCTGATGGACGACGCGCTCGGACGCGCCGTGCCCGGCAACGACGTCGTGCTGACGATCGACAGTCGCATCCAGAAGGCCGCCGAGAAGGCGCTGGCCGGGCACCGGGGCGCCGTGGTCGCGATCGACCCGACGACCGGCGCCGTGCTCGCGATGGCCTCCTCGCCCTCGTTCACGCCGGCAAACGTCGATGCCGACTGGGCCACGCTGTCTAAGGACCCGGCTTCCCCCCTGGTGGACCGCGCGATCTCGAGCGTCTACCCGCCCGGCTCCACCTTCAAGGTGGTCACGCTCACGAAGGTGCTCTCCAGCGACGTCGCCACGCCGGGCACCGTCCTGCCCGCCCCGAGCGTGCTCTCGATCGGTGGCGGCAAGGTCACCAACTTCGAGGGCGCCGGCTACGGCTCGGCCACGCTGCGGCAGGCGACCCTGTCGTCGATCAACACGGTGTTCGCGTACCTGGGAGACAAGCTCGGGCCGCAGCACCTGGTGGACCAGGCGCGGGCCTTCGGCTTCGACTCGTCCCCCGCCCTCGAACTCCCAGTGGCGCCATCGCTGATGGCCGCGCCGGAGGCGATGACCAGGTGGGAGACCGCCTGGGCCGCCGTCGGCCAGCCGGTGGGGTCGCACGCGGTCAACGGCCCGGTGACCACCGCACTGCAGATGGCCATGGTGGCGGCGGGAATCGCCAACGACGGCGTTGTGATGCAGCCCTACCTGGTCGACCACACGGCCGACGCCGCCGGTGGAACGGTCACCGCCACGCGTCCGCGCACGCTCAGCACGGCCACGGACCCGGCGACCGCAGCCATGGTGCGCAACCTGATGGTCGGGGTGGTCGATTCCGGCTCCGGCACTCGCGCGCGCATCTCCGGCATCAAGATCGCCGGCAAGACGGGGACCGCTGAGGTCGGCAAGGGACTGGAGCCCGACGCATGGTTCATCGCGTTCGGACCCGCAAGCAAGGGAGCGACGCCCAGCATCGCCGTCGCGATCGTCCTCGAGAACGCTGGAGTAGGCGGCCGCGTGGCCGCCCCACAGGCGCGTGTCGTGCTCGAATCGGCACTGGGACGGTAGGGCGCGCGGCGATGTGCCGGGCGGGGTCTGACATCACAGTGGTGCGGTAGAATCTATCGGATAGCCGGCGTCGTCTATGCGCCGCGCGAAACTCACGGGAGTACCCACGTGGAAGAAATGGTCTTCGGTCGCAGGTACCGGGTCACCGAGCGCATCGGCACCGGCGGGATGGCCGACGTCTACAAGGCCGTCGACGAGACGCTCGGCCGCACCGTCGCGGTCAAGGTCATGCACACGCGCTACGCCGACGATCCCGACTTCGTGCAGCGCTTCCGGCACGAGGCCTCCGCGGCGGCCAACCTGTCGCATCCCTCGATAGTCAACATCTACGATTACGGGGTCGAGGACGGCACCTACTACATCGTCATGGAACTGGTGCGCGGCACCGACCTCAAGGCCGTCGTCAAGGAGCACGGCGCGCTCGACCCGGTCAAGGTCGCCGAGTACGGCGCGCAGGTCTGCTCAGCGCTGACGGTCGCGCACGGCTACGGGATCATCCACCGCGACATCAAGCCCCAGAACATCGTCCTGACGCCCGACGGCGCCATCAAGGTCATGGACTTCGGCATCGCGCGGGCTATCGACTCGGACTCCACGCAGACGGGATCCGTTCTGGGCACCGCACAGTACGTCTCGCCCGAGCAGGCGCAGGGCCGCAAGCTCGGGCCGGAGAGCGACCTCTACTCACTGGGAGTGGTCCTCTACGAGCTGGCGACCGGCAAGCTCCCCTTCCAGGGGGACACGCCCATCTCCGTTGCGCTGAAGCACGTCAACGACGAAGCTCCCGCGCCGCGAACGATCAACCCGAACATCCCCCCGGCGCTCGAGGCCGTCATCATCAAGACGATGCAGAAGGATCCGTCGAAGCGGTATCGGTCGGCCGACGACATGCGCGACGACCTGCAGCGCGTCGCCGCGGGTCGGGCGGTCTCGGCGCAGCCACGAGTCGACGACACCACCGTGATGCCGGTCGTGGAGAGAAGTGCGAGCGAACCGCAGATCACCCGCAACCAGTCGCGGCGCGAGACGAACCCTTGGATCTGGGTCGGCATCGCCGCGCTCGTCGTTCTGCTCGGCGTCGGCCTCGCTTGGGCCTCCGGGCTGATCGGCGGCACCCTGCGGGTGCCCGACACCACGGGCATGAGCGTGGTCGAAGCCCGGAACGAGCTGACGGACGTGGGCCTCGCCGTCGGCAAGGAGGAACCCCGGTCCGACCCGACGGTCCCGAAGGACGCGGTCATCTCGTCGAATCCTCCGGCAGGCACCGTTGTGGACAAGGGGCAGGCCATCGACCTGGTAATCAGCTCCGGGCCCGAGATGGTCGTGGTGCCGGACGTCGTCGGATCCAGCGAGGCGAGCGCGGTCGTTGCCCTCCAGGATGCTGGCTTCCAGGTCGATCCGTTGTACACGCGCGAATTCAACTCGAAGTACAAGGCCGGCATCGTCTTCAACACCGACCCCCCAGTGCGCTCAGAGGCCCCCAAGGGCGCCAAGGTCCACCTGTGGATCTCGAAGGGCACGGAGATGGTCGCGGTGCCCTTCGTGGGCGACCTGACACAGGCGGACGCGACCACCGACCTCAACGCGGCGGGCTTCACCGTGAAGGTCGTCCCCAAGGCCGACAGCGTCGTGGCCAAGGGATCGGTCATCGACCAGAAGCCCGCCGGCGGCGGCCAAGCCGCCAAGGGCGGCCAAGTCGTCATCTACGTCTCGACCGGGCCGGAGCAGGTGACCGTCACGAACCTGGTGGGCCTGACCCAGGCACAGGCGGTGGCCAAGCTCGACGCGATGGGGCTCAAGAACAGCATCATGATGGTGAACAACACCGACCCGGCCACCACTGCCAAGGTGCAGAACCAAGATCCGCCCACCGGCACCCCGGTCAACAAGGGCGCCACCGTGACGATCTGGGTGGCGCAGCTGCCGTAGGTCAGCCGGCGGCGAGCAGCCGCATCACGTCATCGTCGCTGAGCTGCGGGAAGTAGCCGTAGAACGCGCCGACCGCGCCGAAGCCACGGGGGTTCTCGAGGAAGACCACTTCGTCGGCGTTCGCCTCGAGCGCCTCTGCCGCGTCAGGCGCCATGACCGGTGCCGCTATCACCGTGCGCGCCGCGCCGCGGCCTTTCAGCCAGCGCAGCGCCGCGGTCGCGGTCAAACCGGTGGCGATCCCGTCGTCGACCACGATGATGGTGCGGTCCGCGATCTCGAGCGGGCCGCGGCCCCGACGGTAGGCCTCCGCGCGGCGCACCGCCTCCTCGTGCTCAGGTATCGCCGCGCGTTCGAGCCAAGAGCGCGAGACTCCGGCGGACGGATTCTCGTGGACCATGCCGTCCAGGTCCACCGCTCCTGCGGCGAACTCGGGAGCCCCCGGGGCACCGACCTTGCGCACTACGACCACGTCGAGGGGCGCGTCCAGCCGGTCAGCCACCTCGCGTGCGACCTCGACGCCTCCGCGCGGCACTCCCAACACGGTGACGTCGTCGCGGCCGCCATATCCGCGGCGCTCCAGCTCCGCGGCCAGTTCCCGCCCTGCCTCGACTCGATCGCTCCACATGCCGATCACCCCTACAGTGCCGTCAGCTCTCCCGCCACCCGCGCCAGCGCATCGCGCTCGAGCCGGTAGTAGACCCACAGCCCCCGCTTCGTCGCGCTCACGAGTCCGGCGGATACCAGCGCCGCCATGTGGTGCGAGATGGTCGAGGGGGCTAGGCCGAGCGCGTCCGACAACGCGCACGCGCAGACCTCGTCGGAGCAGCACTTCCCGTCGGCGGAAGTGTTCGCGGCGATGATACGCAGAAGCGCCCGCCGGGGCTCGGATGCGAGCGCCTTGAAGGCCGCTTCCAGCACGGGATCATCCTGCGTCGCTTGCGCGGGCGCGCGCGCAGGCTCGCACCCGCACGCGGCGAGGTCGCTCCCTCGCACGTGCTCTTCCGTGTCGGTCACAGATGCTCCTTCAGCGGCACGCCTACCGTGTAGGCGTCGGCGACCTTGGGGCCCAGCCTGCGATACTCCTGCGTCCCCGGGATGTAGACGAGCGGATCGAGCAGGCCCACGTCCACCTTCGTGCCATCCGGCGTGAGTATCCCCTCGTCAGCGTGCGTTTCCACGACCTCGCCCATCACAAGTCGGTACTCGCCCATCGGGTGGATCTCGACCACGCGGCACTCGACGTTGAAGGGGCATTCGGCCACCAGAGGCGCCGACACGATGGAGGCCGGCTCGGCGGTGAGCCCCGCGGCCGCGAACTTGTCCGTCTCACGCCCCGACACGATGCCGCAGAAGTCGACGGCCGCCTCCATCCCGACGCGCGGGATGTTCACCGTGAACTCTCCGCTCGCCTCTATCAACCGCAGCGTGTTGCGTGACGACCGGATCGCGATGCCGATGGTCGGCGGAGTACCCGAGACCATGCCGATCCACGCCGCGGTGAACAGCCCGCACTCGTCACCGTGCGCCGCGGCGATCAGCACCGCCGGCATCGGGTAGAGCAGCGGTTTGGCCGAAAGCCTCTTCTTCATGGTCATGTCCTTGCACGGGGGCGTTGCCTGGTCTGTGCTTCTGACAGTATATAGTTCGAGCAGGTTCGAACTGGTCAAGGACGGTAACCTGTGCGCCACATCGCGCTCTTCTCCGACATCCACGGCAACATGCCGGCGCTCGATGCGGTGCTCGCTGATATCGACGCGGCGGGCATCGACGAACGATACTGCCTCGGCGATCTCGTCGGCTACGGGCCCGAACCGGTCGGGGTGATCGATCGCACGCGCGAATCCGGCATTCCGACCATCATGGGCAACTACGACGAGGGGATCGCGCAGCGCAGGGGCGAATGCGGCTGCTACTACGCAACGGACCAGGCGCGCGCCGACGGAGTGGCCTCGTATGAGTACACCGAGTCGCTCGTCGACGACGCGGACGCGTCGTGGTTGTTGGCTCTCCCGCGCGAACTCCGGCTGGAGCACGGCGGCCTGCGAGTCCTGCTCGCACACGGCTCGCCCCGCAAGATCAACGAATACCTGCTGCCCGACCGTACAGATGAGCAGCTCGCCCGCCTCGCCGAAGCTGCCTCCGCCGATGTGGTGTGCATCGGCCACATCCATGTCCCGTACCACCGTTCGCTCGCGCTGGCGGGTGGCTCGCTCATCCACTACGTGAGCGACGGGTCAGTGGGCAAGCCGAAAGACGGCGACTAGCGCGCGTGCTGGGCGGAGCTGCTCCTCGGCGATGCCGGGGAGGTCGACGCCGTCTTCCATCGCGCCGCGTACGACATCAGTGCCGTGCAGGAGGCGATGCGGCTCGGAGGTCTGCCGGACACACTCGTCACGGCGCTGCGCAACGCCTGAGCGACCGACACGGGCAACACCGTTGGGTCGAGCTCGCCATCCGTCGACTTAGGGGCTGGACAACCGTCTCGACAGGGCATAGTCTATCGTCTATCGGCGATAGACGATACGTTGGGAGCAAGGCCGTGGATGACGCGATGACCGCCTCTGTCGCGAGAGCGCTGGCACACCCGGCGCGCCTGCACATCGTCCGTCTGCTGGCCGACCAGACCGAGTGCAGAGGCGCCGAGGTCTTCTCGGAACTGCCCCTCGCCCAGTCCACGATCTCGGAGCATCTGCGGGTGCTCAAGGACGCCGGCCTGATCATCTCCCACTCCGAGGGCGTCAGCATGGTCTACTGCCTCGTCCCGGACGTGCTCGACAAGTTCGTCTCTCGTGTGGCTTCGATCACTGGCTCCGCTACCGTCTGTGGACCCGCAAAGAGGAAGTGCTGACATGGCCGCTCGTCTCCAAGTGTTCGATCCACCCATGTGCTGCTCCACCGGCGTCTGCGGGCCGACCGTCGATCCGGAGCTCATTCGATTCGCCCGTGACCTCGCTTGGTTGCAGCACCACGGCGTGACCGTCGAGCGATTCAATCTGGCTCAGCAGCCCGGTGCTTTCGTCGAGAACGCAACGGTGCTCGCGGCCCTGAACGACTTGGGAACCGAGTGCCTGCCGGTGGTGCTGGTCGACGGCGTCGTCACCGACTCTGCCAAGTACCCGAGTCGCGATCGGCTCATCGGGGTCCTTGGCCTGGATGAAGGCGATCTCTGATGGGTGGCTCCGCCATCCGCACGCTCGCGCACGACGCAACGCAGTTCCTGTTCTTCACCGGGAAGGGCGGCGTAGGCAAGACGTCCGTGGCTTGCGCCGTCGGGGTTGCGCTCGCCGACGCCGGCAAGCGAGTCCTGATCGTGAGCACGGATCCGGCATCGAACCTCGATGAGGTCTTGGCGACGCCGCTGGCGGACGTGCCACGTCCCGTGGACGGGCTCGCGAACCTGTCCGCGTCGAACCTCGACCCCGAAGTGGCCGCGGCCTCCTACCGGGACGCGCTCATCGGGCCGTATCGCGGCGTCCTGCCCGACGCGACGGTCGCGTCCATGGAGGAGCAGCTCTCCGGTGCGTGCACCGTGGAGATCGCGGCCTTCAACGAGTTCGCGAAGCTGGTGGGCGACGAGAGCTCAACGGATGGATACGACTTCGTCATCTTCGACACGGCCCCGACGGGCCACACCCTGCGCCTGCTCACGCTGCCGACGGCCTGGACCGACTTCATCGAGACGAACACGTCCGGCAACTCCTGTCTCGGCCCGCTGGCTGGCCTCAAGGCGCAACAGAAGTTGTATTCGCGCACGGTCAAGGCCTTGGCTGACGGCACGAAGACGACCCTCGTGCTCGTCAGTCGCGCGGACACGTCCGCTCTGGCCGAAGCGGGACGCTCGTCGACGGAACTCGCCGACCTCGGGATCCGAAACCAGGTGCTCGTCCTCAACGGGCTCTTCACCGCGACGGTTCCGGATGACCCGATGGCCTCCGCGCTCGAGCGTCGCGGCGTGGAGGCACTCGCTCACATCCCGGCCGCTCTGGCCTCGCTGCCCCGAGTGGAGGTCCCACTCGTCGTTCGCAGCCCGCTGGGCATGGAGGGACTGCGGCTCCTCGCCGACGCCGTACCCGGGGTCGGACAGCCGGTCGATGCGCTTTCAGCGGAGATCGCGTCCTTCCCCGGCGCGTCCAGCATGTCGGTCCTGATCGATGAGCTTGCTGCGACCGGCAGCGGCGTGGTCATGACGATGGGCAAGGGCGGCGTCGGCAAGACGTCGATCGCCGCCTCCATTGCACTCGAGTTGGTCCGTCGCGGCCACCCGGTGCACCTGTCGACGACGGACCCGGCCGCGCATGTGGCCGACACCGTCGCCGGCTTCTCGGGCGGGCTGACGCTCAGTCGGATCGACCCCGAAGTCGAAGTCGAAGCCTACCGCAAGCAGGTGCTCGACGGTGCCGCCGGCCTTGAGCCCGAGGCGCTGGCCCTGCTCGAGGAGGACCTGCGCTCACCCTGCACTGAGGAGATCGCGATCTTCCGCGCGTTCGCACGCGTGGTCGCTGAGGCGTCTGACCGCTTCGTCATCCTGGACACGGCGCCGACCGGGCACACGCTGCTGCTCATCGACTCGTCGGAGGCCTACCACCGCGAGGTCATGCGAAACACGACCGACACGCCACCCGAGGTGCTCGCCTTGCTGCCGAGACTGCGCGACCCGGACTTCACCAAGGTGCTGATCGTCACGCTCGCTGAAGCGACGCCGATCAGCGAGGCGCGCCGTCTGCAGACCGACCTGTCGCGAGCCGGGATCGCATCGTACGCGTGGGTCGTCAACCAGAGCTTCGCCGAGACGGCGACGACCGACCCGGTCCTCCGGGCACGTGGTCTCAACGAGGTCGCGCACATCGAATCGGTGATCGAACGGGAGCGCCGCGTGGCCATCGTACCGTGGGTACCCGTGCCTCCTGTGGGAGAAGGGCTCTTCGCCCTCGTCGGTATCGGATAGCGGTGAGAGCGATATGGCCCGCGATATCTACTACTGCGACGAATGCATGACCAGCTTCGAGGTGCTCTCGGGGCACGCTGCGGAGGAAGTGCCGCGACTCGCCACGTGCCCGGTGTGTCAGAACGATCGGGCGAGGTTGGTCCTGGTGAAGGATTCGTCCACCACCGGGCGGCAGCGCCCTCCCGGCACCGGCTGCTGCGGAACGCCCGGCTCGTCCTGAACGGTCACAGAGCACAGAGGTCTAGAGGAGGCAGATGATGACGAAGTACGCGTACTTCTGCGAACGGTGCAGGTCAACCTTCGAGGTGGAGATCGAGAACGAGGAGCAGGGCACTCCGCCACAGGCGGTCTGTCCGAAATGCGGCTACGCGCACGCGGTCAAGCTCTTCCCGGTCCGCGCCGCGCAACCCGGCGGATGCGCACCCAGCAGCGGATGTTGACGCTAGGATCCCTGCCGCCGGGCGGCGGCTCTCGAGGAATGTCGGACACGATCATGAAGGGCATCGAAGATGAGTGAGATCGCGGCAGCACCTGCAGAGAAGAAGCGGCTCGGCGTGTTCGAGCGCTATCTGACGCTTTGGGTCGTCCTGTGCATCGCAGCAGGCACCCTGATCGGCAATGCGTGGCCGAAGACCGCCGCGTGGCTGTCCCAGTTCACGTACGCGCAGATCTCAATCCCGGTCGCGGTGCTGATCTGGCTCATGATCTACCCGATGATGCTGCAGATCGACTTCGCATCGATCAAGAGGGTGGGCGAGAAGAAGCGGGGGATCATCGTCACGTGCGTGTCGAACTGGCTCATCAAGCCGTTCACCATGTATGTGATCGCCTGGTTCTTCCTGAACGTCGTGTTCAAGACGTGGATCCCTGTCAACATCGCACGCGAGTACCTCGCCGGCGCGGTGCTGCTGGGAGCGGCTCCCTGCACAGCGATGGTGTTCGTATGGTCCTACCTTTCGGACGGCGACCCCGCCTACACGCTCGTGCAAGTCGCGGTGAACGACCTGATCATCCTTGTCGCCTACGCACCGATCGTCATGTTCCTGCTCGGGCTCTCGGACATCATGGTCCCGTATGACACGGTGATCCTGTCGGTCGTGCTGTTCGTGGTGGTGCCGCTGGTGCTCGGCTGGGTCTCTCGCGTTCAGCTGATCAAGCGCAAGGGCCTAGCGTGGTTCGAGAAGACGTTCCTGCCCTCACTCGCGCCCGTGACCATCGGTGCCCTGCTCCTCACGCTCGTCGTGATCTTCATCTTCCAGGGCCAGACGATCATGTCGAATCCGCTGCACATCCTTCTCATCGCCATCCCGCTCACCATCCAGACGTTCCTGATCTTCTTTATCGCCTACGGGTGGTCTTGGAGATGGCGCCTGCCGTTCTCAATCGGAGCACCCGCTGGCTACGTCGCAGCATCGAACTTCTTCGAACTGGCGGTGGCCGTCGCGATCGCGTTGTTCGGCCTCACATCGGGCGCTGCGCTCGCCACCGTGGTCGGAGTACTCACCGAGGTTCCGACGATGCTCGTGCTGGTGTGGATCGCGAAGAAGACCCGCGCGCGCTACGAGGAGCGGGTCCTGCCCGCGACCGCGTGATCGGGATTCCTGAAGGAGGTGTGTGGCGTGCTCAAGACCATCATCGCAACCGATCTGTCCGGGGCGAGTCTGCTGGCGGTCGATAGTGTTGTCGCCTGTGGCGGGACCATCTTCGGACCTGTGATCCTGCTGCACGTGGTCGACCTGGATCTCTATACGGCAGGTGGTTCGGTTCCGGGCTTGCTCGAGTTCGCCGAGGAGCAGCTCGCCAAGGAGGCCGCGCGACTCCGCGAATGCGGCATCGACGCGAAGGTCAGGGTCGAAATGGGAGACACAGTCGAGATGATCGAGTCGGCCTTCGCCCAGGAGGGCGCCGACGTCGTGCTCTTGACCAACCTGGGACAGGGCGCCATCACGGGACGGTTGTTCGGCAGCACGGCCGAGAAGCTCGCCTCGCGCGGCGCCGTGCCAGTCCTCATCGAGCGCGTGGTCGTCGAGGGCGATGCTGGAGTCTGTTGCCGGACCGGGCTCTCGCCGCTCACCGGTCGCGTTCTCGCCGCAGTGGGCCTCGACGATGCATCCGACCATCTGGCGCGTGTCGCCGCGTCCCTGCCGGGTGTCAAGGCCCTACGCCTGCTTCATGTGTCTCCCGCGGAGGAGGGCGTGGCGGACGCTGAGAGCGCGCTCGAGGAGCTCCTTGACGCGGCCAGTCTCCCGTTCGCTGTCGAGACCGCCGTCGTGGTCGGAGAACCGGCGGAGACCATCATCGAAGACGCGGAGCTTTGGGGGGCTTCTCTCGTCGTGATCGCATCCTGCGCACACGGTCCGGCGCACCGGCTGGTGTGGGGTAGCGTGGCTCGGACCGTCGCACGCGAAGCCACCACTTCCGTGTTCATCGTGCCCCACGAGACAGTCTGAGAGAAGGAGTGTGCTGGTGAGCGACTCCGAGTCCCCGAACAAGGTCAAGCGCCAACTCGGGGCGATCCTTGCGGTCTTGATCGTGCTGGCCTTCGCGGCGGTCATCGTCGCGAAAGCAGGGTCGAGCGAACCGGCCCAGGTTCGCGAACCCGCAGCAGCCACGCGGCAAACGCCAACCGGCCCGCAACAGCCCCCGGTCCCGAGTGGCGGGCCTGCGGAGTCTCACGCGGATGCGAGCGCCGCCTATGACAAGGCCCTCGCCAGTGGCAAGCCGATCTACATCTTGTTCCACTCACTTACGTGCGTGCCCTGCGTCGAGATATCGGCCGTCGTGGACAAAGTCATTCCGGCATACGAGGGCCGGGCCGTCTTCGTCAACGCGATCTCGACCGACGAGCCGGCGATGCGTCTGGCCGAGAAGTTCCAGTTCCAGTACATCCCGCATTCGTTCTTCCTGGACTCCAAGGGCAACATCGTTGACCAGTTCGAGGGCGCCATGGACGAGGCGCAGATGCGCGGCTATCTCGACAAGCTGACTGCACTGTGAACTGGGTCGAGTCCTTTGCCGCCCAGTTGACCGGCGGCGGAGTGACGGGCTTGGCCGCTTTCGGCGTCGCGTTCCTCGGGGGGCTGGTGGCCGGTTTCGGGCCATGCGTGCTGCCCATGCTGCCGGCGGTCTTCGGCTACGTCACCGGACACGTCGCGGACGCGGAGCTGCCGCACGGGTCAGCGTGGCGACGCGGACTCGCTCTCTCGGCGACGTTCGTCCTGGGGATGGCCCTGCTGTTCGCCGGCATCGGAGCGGCAGCCGGCGCTATCGGCCACGCCATCATGATCGGCGCGTGGGGGTACTATGCGGCCGCCGGGATATGCGTGGTGCTCGGCCTGCAGATGCTGGGCCTGATCAACGTCAGGTTCGACGCCCTGAACCGCTTCCTTCCCACCGCGCGACCGAAGGGGCGAGGGTTTGTGGGGGCGTTTCTGTTCGGGATCCTATTCGGGATAGTGGCATCTCCCTGTTCGACCCCGATACTCGCCGCCATCGCGACCATCGCGGCAACTCGCGGTTCGGCAGCGCAGGGCGCTGCGCTGCTGTTCGTGTACGGCCTCGGCAAGGGAACGCCGCTGTTGCTGCTCGGGGTCGCGTCCGGGTCCTTGGCGTTGATGCGGTCGTTCTCCCGTGCGACGGGCGTGCTGACGAAGATAGGCGGAGTGGCGCTCCTCGGAGCTGCGGGTTACCTGATATGGCTCGCCTGACGTGGAACGAGGAGCAGCCATGGACAAGGTCGTGATCCAGGTCATCAACCCGGAGGCATGCGGTTGAGGCGGAACTGACCTCTACTCGGGCGGTCCGCTCGAGGATCTGAGTTTCAACGAAGGCTCGACTTGAGCCATGCCCGTCGAATGGCGCCTCCACGTGCTGGAGGAGAAGCTCAAGCGAGAGGCCGGAGAACGGTTCGTGATCAACTCCGTCGACCTTTACGCGCTGTCCCCGGCGGATCAGCACGTGGCGATCACCGCGATCATCACGCTGAACGGCGACTTCCCCGTCGTGCTTGTGGATGGCGCGATGGCCTGTGTCGGAGACATCGACGCGGGCGCGATCGTCGCGGCAGTGTCCGAGCGGCTGAAACGCCACCACAAGTAGACAGTGCGTTCAACCAACCTGAAGGAGCGAAGCATGGTCACGTGGGTGTATCGGTGCGAGGAATGCGACATCACGTTCGCCGTCGAGGTCGAAGACGGAGCTCAGGCCGCCGAGACCGCATTGTGTAAGCAGTGCGGCAATGCGGCCGCTAAGAAGCAGTTCGAGCTCCCCACGAAGTCCGGCGGATGCGGATGCGGCGGAAGCTGCTGCTAGGAGGTGTCTCGACCGATGCGACGCTTCGCGCTCATCTCCGACATCCACGGCAACCTGCCCGCGCTCGATGCCGCTCTCGCGGACATTGAGACGCACGGTTTGGGTTCGGCCACATACTGTCTCGGAGACCTCGTCGGCTACGGGCCGGATTCTGCCGGAGTGATCGAGCGCATCCGAAGTCTCGGCATCCCGACGATCCGCGGCAACTATGACGACGGGATCGGCAACCGTAGAGGGGAGTGCGGCTGCTACTACGTGACCGACCAGGCGAAGCAGGACGGCGTCGCCTCGTACGCGTTTACCGATGCCGCTCTGTCCGATGCGGACCACGAATGGCTCGCGTCACTTCCGGATGAGATTCGTCTCGAGGTGCAGGGTCTGCGCGTTTTGCTGGCTCATGGCAGCCCGCGCAAGATCAACGAGTATCTGCTGCCCGACCGCACAGATGAGCAGCTGATCCGTCTCGCAGTACAGGCAGACGCGGATCTGGTCTGCGTGGGTCACGTCCATGTGCCATACCACAGGTCCATGACCACTGACAGCGGGCGACGCGTCCACTACGTCAGCTCCGGCTCGGTGGGGAAGCCGAAGGACGGTGACTCGCGGGCCGGCTGGGTTGAGGTGGCAATCGGTTCCCGGGAAGAGGTCCACGCAGTGGTCACGGAAGACGACGCAGCCTCAGCGGCGGGCGCCGCCGACACGTGCGTCGGAGCAGTCGCACATCGCGTCGCCTACGACATCGAAGCGGTCTCCGTCGCCATGCGCGATGCCGGCCTGCCCGAGATGTTGATCCAAGCACTGGTGCAAGCGTGAACAGGGCAGCGAAAGAGAACGGCCGTGCGGGCGCGGGGGCCGATCCTGAAAGCATCGATCCTGTCTTCCGCGCCATTGCCTCGAGACCAAGGAGAGACATCCTGCGGCTCTTGGTGGAGGGCACGGACGCAAGCTCGTGCTGCGGTGTTCACGATGCCTGCAGCTGCGATTTCGCTGAGAAGCTGGGGCTGAGTCCCGCGACCGTGTCGCACCACATGAAGGTGCTCATTGAGAGCGGAGTGGTCAGCTCCGTCAAACGCGGTCTGTGGGTCTACTACCGGATCGTCCCCGAGGCGTTCGACCCTGTGACGTCCGAGATTCTCAGCTGGTCGACGGGCGCACCTTCGGAATGACTTGACGCGCATACCCCAAGGGGTACAGTGTGCGATGCAGAGTTCGATGATTATCGAACTCATGAGAATGCCGAGTGTCGACGACAAGAACCTAGGCAGCGGGAGCGAGACGAATGGCGATCAAGGTCAGCGAGCGAGTAGCGGGACGGACCCAGGTGTCCGACTTCGATACCGTCTTCAAGGCGCTCGCATCGGACCACCGGCGCGAGATACTGCGCATCCTCGGTGAAGCGACCGTCGATCCGGGCAAGACGTGTTGCGCACCCGATGAGGTCTGCGCCTGCAAGATCTCGGATCGGCTCGGTCTCGTGCCGTCCACGGTCTCGCATCACATGTCAGTGCTGCGCTCCGCCGGTCTTGTGACGGCCCGTCATGACGGGTCGTGGGTCTACTACAGCCTGTGTCGGGACGCGCTCGACGCGACCGCGAGAGAGCTGCAGCGGTTCTAGCCCAGAAGGACCTTCGAACGCCCCTTCGTGCGCTTTCAGAGTTCGATAGTCGTCGAAGTCATCGGAAATTGGAGGAAGGCATGGTCATCAAAGTGCTCGGGTCAGGATGCATGAATTGTCAGAAGCTCGAGGCGCTCGCCAAGAAGGCGACAGAGCAGCTCGGGCTCGACGCCGAAATCATCAAGGTCACGGAGTACCCGGAGATCATGGCTTACGGCGTCATGTCGACACCGGCACTCGTAGTGGACGAGAAGCTCGTTCTCGCGGGTCGCGTCCCGTCCTACGACGAGGTCGTGAATCTTCTGTCTCGCCCCGCGGCATAGCGCTCAACAGACGACTGGAGCATTGCGATGGATCCGTTCTACCCACTTCAGTTACTGGCCGACTGGTTGACCTACACGGTGTTCGGGCTCGACAAGGCCAGCAGGCTTGGCATGTCGTTGGACTTCTTCCTGTTCGACGTGCCCAAGGTCCTCATCCTTCTCGCCGTGGTCATCTTCTTCGTGGCGATCATCCGATCGTTCTTCTCGCCGGAGAAGACCCGCAAGTTCCTGTCGCACTCGAGGCTCTACGGCGGCAACATCGCCGCGGCGCTCCTCGGCATCGTCACGCCGTTCTGCTCCTGCTCCGCGGTGCCTTTGTTCATCGGTTTCGTTGAGAGTGGTGTGCCGCTCGGGATCACGTTCTCCTTCCTCGTGGCGAGTCCGATGATCAACGAGATCGCGATCGTCCTGCTCTTCGGCCTGTTCGGCTGGAAGATCACGGCCCTCTACATCGTGTCCGGCCTCTTCATCGCGATCACCAGCGGCATCATCATCGGCAAGCTCGGGCTCGAGAGCTGGGTCGAGGAGTACGTGTATCAGATCCGCATGGGCGAGGCGGGTGAGTTGGCCGAGCAGACGTGGCCGGAGAAGCTCAAGTACGCCAGGGACTACGTGGGAGAGATCGTCGGCAAGGTATGGCCGTACGTCGTGGTGGGCATCGGCATCGGCGCGGTCATGCACGGCTACATCCCGAACGACTTCCTCGTGAAGTACGCCGGTCCGGACAACCCGTTTGCGGTGCCGCTCGCCGTGCTGATCGGCGTCCCGCTCTACAGCAACGCCGCCGGCGTCATCCCGCTCGTGAGCGTGCTGGTCGAGAAGGGCATGGCGATGGGCACCGTGCTCGCCTTCATGATGGCGGTCGTCGGCCTGTCGCTGCCCGAGGCGATCATCCTTCGCAAGGTCCTCAAGCCGAAGCTGATCGCCGTGTACTTCGGCGTCAACGCGGTCGGCATCATGGCGATCGGCTATCTGTTCAACCTGGTTCTGCGCTAGACGCGGCACCGCAATCCCCTCAGTTACGCGCCCGAATTCCCCGGCATGACAAAAGGAGCCCCACACATGCATGACCACACCGAGATGCCGACCGCCGAGCAGGTCCTTGTCAAGATGAAGGCCGAGATGGGCCAGACCCCCGAGGTGATGGCGCTCCTGGCCAAGATCAAGCCGGCGGTGGTCGTCGAGCAGGCGAGGAGCAAGCGCTTCGCCAACGAAGACAGCTCGATCCCCAACAAGTATCGCGCACTCATCTCGATCGCGACGGTCGCCGGAAGCGGTACGCCGCCGTGCCTGAAGACGCAGATCGGGCAGGCGCTGCGCCATGGCATCGAGCCGATAGAGATCGTCGACACGCTCGTGCTCGCTCGCCTCGCGCTCGCCTCCACCGTCTTCTCGAACTCCAAGGAAGGCCTGCGCATCCTGGTGGACTCCCCTGGCGAGGCGACCGCCGACAATGCCTGACGATTACGATCACGACCACGACCACAATCACGATCACGACCACGACCACGATCACGCGGGGCACGCACACGTGCACGCAGCGCCGGACACGCTGGGCGCGAAGCTGCTCATCGGTGTCGCCATCAACCTCGGGATCTTCGTCGTCCAGATCATCGGCGGTCTGCTCGCCAACAGCCTCGGGCTGCTGTCCGACGCAGCGCACAACCTGAGCGACGTCGTCTCGCTGCTGCTGAGCTACGGGGCGAACCGGGTCGGTAAGCAGCGCCCCTCGCCCGTTCACACATTCGGTTTTCGGCGCGTCGAGGTCATGGTCGCTTTCTTCAACGCGACCGCGCTGATCGCAATCGCGGCGTTCGTCGCATACGAGGGCGCGCTGCGTCTGCTCCGCCCCGTCTCTGTGGGCGGCGCGACTGTCATGCTCGTCGCCAGCATCGGGATGGTCGCCAACACCGCGGCAGCCTGGCTGCTCAAAGGTCATGACGATCTGAACGCCCGCAGCGCGTTCCTGCATCTCGTCGCCGACGCGGTGACCTCGCTCGGAGTCGTGATCGGTGGCTTCCTCGTATGGGCCTTCCACTTCAACGCGGCCGATGCACTGGTCTCGATCGCCCTGTCGGCGTGGATGGTCAAAGAGGCATGGGGCATCGTGAGGTCGAGCGTTCACATCCTGGCCGAGGGTTCTCCAGAGGGTCTCGATTTCTGGGAGATCTCCGAGGCGATGGAGGCCGAAGACGGCGTGAAGGGCGTGCACGCGCTCCATGTGTGGTCCATCTCCTCGACGGAGGTCGCCCTCTCCGCGCACCTCGAGGTCGACGATGGGCGGCTCTCGGATGTCACGGCGGTCGTGCGACGCGTGAAAGACATGCTCCAGGAGCGGTTCGGGATCGGGCACCCCACGCTCGAGGTGGAGTGCGCCGTGGGTGGCTGCGCCGGAGGCATGTGCGCGCTGGCCGTGCAGGACACCGAAAAGGGTTCACAATGACGAGTACCGACTGCATCCTCCTCGCCGTCACAGCCGCACTGGTCGCCTACTCGGCATTCCGGAGCCGGCAGAAGACGAAGAAGGCACTCCGGATCGCTCTCAAACAGTTCTTCAACGTGCTGCCGTTCTTCCTCGCGGTGTTCGCGATGATCGGCCTGTTCGAGGTGCTGCTCACGCCTGAGCAGATCCAGGGCTGGCTCGGGACCGGGCAGGGGCTGCTTGCGCCGATCTACGCTGCCATCTTCGGCGGACTTGCGACCGGGCCTCCCGCGGCGGTGTTCCCGCTGGGCCAGTACCTGCTCTCGCAGCACGCCAGCATCGCGGCGGTAGCGACGCTGCTGATCGCGTGGGTCGCTGTCGGGACCATCACGTTGCCGGCGGAGATCCGGTTCTTCGGCGCGCGGTTCGCAATCTCGCGTTGGGCGCTCGCGCTTGTGCTGTCAGTCGTGCTCGGAGTCGTCATGGGGTGGGTGTTGTGAAGAGGCTTGCGAAGTGGTCGAAGGCGAACTGGCTGGTGTGGGCTGTAGCCCTTGCGTACCTCGCTGTTGCGGTCACCCGGCCCTCGTCCGCCGGTGAAGGTGCCCTGCTGGGGCTCCGGACGCTTGGGGAGCTTGCGGCCACGCTCGTGACGGTGTTCGTCATCGTCGGTCTGTTCCAGGTGTGGGTCAGCGAGGAGTTCATCATCAAGCATCTTGGAGAGAGTTCCGGCTTCAAAGGGCTCGCTCTCGGGGCAGGGCTCGGCACCGTCATCCACGGTCCGCTCGTCGGGATATTCCCTCTACTCAAGGCACTGCTGGCAAAAGGTGCTCGGACCGGTGTCGTCGTGGCGATCGTGTCGACATGGGCGATCAAACTGCCAATGATCCCGCTCGAACTGCGCCTGTTCGGCTGGAGGTTCACTCTGCTGCGCGAAGGGCTTCTGTTCGCATCGGCGTTCATCATGGCGCCGCTGATGGAGCTGGCGCTCGGCAAGAACTGGGGCGCTCGCTTCCGCGGCGCCACCGGAGAGGAGTAGTCATGGCTCGAACGATCCTGCTACCTACCGACGGATCCGCCACGGCGCAGGCCGCGCGGAGATTCGCAGTCGACATCGCCAAGGGTGAGTGCGACTCGGTGCTTGTCTTCGCAGTTGCCGAGCCGGCCGACTATGACGGTGTGGAGGACAAGGCGGTCACCACCGCGATCTCCACGTACCTGGGCGAGGCCGCTGAATCCGAAGCAGCCGAGATCCGCGCCGAGGGAATCGAGGCGACCGTCGAGGTCGTGGTCTCGTCGCGCATCGACGAGGCGATCGTGGATCGCGCCCGCCAGATGGGCGCGGACCTGATCGTCATGGGCACGCACGGCCGCACGGGTCTGGCGCGTGCCATCATCGGCTCGGTGGCGGACAGGGTGCTCCGGCACTCGACCGTCCCGGTCGTGTTCGTGCCTCTGATCACCCCAGACCAACAAGCCGACCGATGAGCGATCCCGGTACACGAACAAGGTCGGCCAACAAGTCGGTTTGACTCTGGCGACCCTGATGGTGCTGGCTTCTGCGGCCGTGGGTCGTGCCTGAGGCCGGGTCGAATCCTTCGCCACGCAGTCGAGCGGCGAAGAGATTCCCCCCGGCGAACCCGCCTGCCCTTCCCCTTCCGGTGATGGCTACCGGGATGGCCGCGGGAACCGTGCTCTGATCTGGTCGCCTGCTGCTAGCTCGAGGGCTCGCCGAGCGCCGCGGCCACGGCCCGCGGGTCGAATCCCACGATGTGGAGCTCGCCGATCTCGAAGGTGGGCGTGATCACCTTCCCGGCCAGCTCCACGCAGCGGGCGCGCGCCACCGGGTCTTCGTCGATATCGGCGAGCTCGTACTCGTAGCCCGAATCGTCGAGCCAGCGGAGCGCGCGGTTGCAGTCACCGCACCAGGAGCGACAGTAGACGATGCATGAAGGCTGTGTGCTCATGGCGTCCCCCGGTCTCGCGCCAACGCGGATCCGCACGTCCGTCCGTCTACTCGCAGGGAATCTACCCCGCTCGGCGCCGCTTGATGCAGCCGATCGCTCCCGTGGTGCACTCGGTTCGCCGAGTGCTAGCCTACGTGCACAGCAACGTGCACAGAGTCGGCCGGAAGGGGCGACCGTGGGCGACGCAGCGATATCGATCGAGCAGTTCGGGCTCGGGGACTCCCGCATCCGCGAGTTCGCGATGCTCCCGTGGCGCCTGAATGCCGGCGACCCTCACTGGACCCCGCCGCTGACGATGGACCTGCTCGGAAGCCACCTGCTCCAGGCGAAGGGCCTGCTGACCCGCGAGCATCCCTACCACCAGGACGCCGAGGTCACGCACTTCATCGCCCGGCGCGGAGACAAGGCCGTGGGCCGGGTGTCCGCCGCCGTCAATCGCCGCTTCAACGAGCACTACGGCTCGAAGATCGGCTTCTTCGGGTTCTTCGAGGTCGAGAACGACCCGGAAGCCGTCGCAGCGCTCCTGGACGCCGCCCGCGCGTGGCTCAAGGAGCGCGGCATGACTGCGATGCGCGGCCCAGGGGAGTACTCCAACGCCACTCACGAGCGTCAGGGCGTGCTCGTGGAGGGATTCGACTACGACCCCACGGTGGAGCTGACCCACAACCCGCCCTACTACGGCGAGCTTCTGGAGGGCTACGGGCTGGCCAAGGTCAAGGACTACGTCGCCTACCTGATCGAGTTCGAGGACGTCCCGAAGGAGAGGATCGAGCGGCTGGCCGCGGCGGTGCGCAAGCGCGAGAACATCACGACGCGCTGCGCGAACATGAAGCACTTCACCGACGAGGTGAAGCTGATCGTCCGGATCTACAACGAGGCGTGGGCAGAGAACTGGGGCTTCCTGCCTCTCACCGGCGGAGAGGCCGAGGCGCTCGCCGAGACGCTGAAGCCGATCGTGGATCCCGGCCTTGTGCGCTTCGCCTACGTCGGGGACGAGCCGGTGGCGGTGTTCGGCGCCATCCCCGACCCGAACTGGGCGCTGCGCCCGCGCTGGAAGTGGTACGGCGACTCGGACCTGGTACGGATCTCGCGTCTGATGCGGATGCGCAGGCACATTCCGCGGGTCCGGCTCATGTTCTTCGGGATCCGGCCCCAGTGGCGGCGCGTCGGGGTGGATGCGGTACTGTTCCAAGAGCTATACGAGTACGGCGCGCCGCGCGGGTACCGCCAAGGCGAGCCATCGCTGCTGCTCGAGGACAACGAGATGGTCATCCGCCCGTCGGCTGCTATGGGCGGACGCGAGTACAAGCGCTGGCGCATCTACGAGATGCCGCTGGCCTGACCAAGAAGCACCAGGGAGATCGTGTGCTCAACGCGATAGTGTTCGTCTGCGGCGCCGCGCTGATGGCGCTCGAGATGGTGGCCGCTCGAGTTCTGGCGCCCGCGCTCGGCAACTCCATCTTCGTGTGGGGAAGCGTCATCTCATCGGTGATGGTCGCCCTGAGCCTCGGATACTGGCTCGGAGGGCATCTCGCCGACCGCTTCGGTGCGTCCAAGACTCTCGCGCCGGTGATCGCCGCGGGCGGCCTGCTCACCTGTCTCGCGCCTGTGGTGGCCAACGCCTCGCTGCCCTGGGCGGCGGACCTCGGGCCGCGCGCGGGAGCGCTAGCCGCCTCAGCGCTCATCTTCTTCGCCCCGTCGCTTCTCATGGCGATGGTCACGCCCCTCGGTCTGCGCCTGGCCGCCTCCAAGGGGATGGAGCACATCGGCCGTTCCGCAGGGTCGTTGTCCTCGATCTCGACCGCGGGCAGCATCGTGGGCACGCTCGCGACGTCCTTCTGGCTCATCCCGCTGCTGTCGCTCGAGCCCCTGATCGTCACGATCGGCTTCATGCTCTTCGCCACCGCGTCCGCGGCGCTGGCCCTCCCGCTGATATACGGGGCGCACGTGCACGCGGAGGACGCGCCCGCCCGGCGCCTGCGCACGGCGGCACGTATCGACCGCTTCGCGGGGACGGCCACCCTCGTACTGATCTTCGCCGGGCTCGCGCTCGGCGGCTGGGTGCTGTGGAAGATCGCCCCCCCGCCTGCCGTCAACTCGTTCGGCGAGACCGTGCTCTTCCGCCAGGACACGCAGTACCACCGGATCACAGTCACCGAGAAGGACACCATCCGCGCGCTGAGATTCGACGCGACGCGCCAGTCGGCCATCGACATGACAGACGGCCTGACCAGCAACGTCCGCTACCCGGACTACATGCAGATCTCTCTGGCCCTCAAGCCCGACGCGAAGCGCGTTCTGGTCCTGGGCCTGGGAGGCGGTGCGATCACCAAGCGCTTCTGGCACGACTACCCGCAGGTCAGCGTCGATACGGTGGAGATCGACCCCGTGGTCGTGGACGTCGCGAAGAAGTACTTCGGGCTGCCGGTCGACGCCCGGTCACGTGTCTTCACGCAGGACGCCCGACGCTACGTCCAGACGACGACCGACACCTACGACATAGTCGTCATGGACGCCTACTACGCTGACGCGCTGCCCTTCCACCTCACCACGCAGGAGTTCTTCCGCGAGGCGAAGGCGCGGATGTCCCCCGACGGCGTCGTCGCCTACAACGTCATCAGCGCGCTCGAGGGAGACGCCAGCAGGCTCTTCCGCAGCATGTACAAGACGGCAGGCTCGGTGTGGACGCACCTGTGGGTCTTCCGCGTGGACGTCGGCCAGGGCGACGTCCCGATGGCGCGGCAGAACCTCATCGTGCTCGCCACGGACGCCGACATCACCGGACCGGAGCTTCTCGCGCGCGTGCGGGCGCGCGTCGACGGGCGCGTACAGGTGGCCCGATACGGCGAGATGGTGAACGACATCTACACCAAGGCGGTCGATACCTCGGACGTGCCGATGATGACCGACAGCTACGCCCCGACGGACTCGCTCATCTCGGTGAAGTGACCCCGGCCCTCCGAGACTAGGCCGCTTCTCCGAAGGACTCGAGCAGGAAGCGCGCGGCCGGCTCCTCGGTGGTCACGTACACGTAGTAGGGCAGGATACCCTGCGACATCGCTTCCTTGAGCAACTCGTCGTAGACACTGCGCACCCACGCGACCCCTTCGCCGTCCACGGCCGCGAACGCCACGTGCGTATCCCCGAAGGCACCGACCCGCATGCTGCGCAGCACCTCGGCGACGGTGTCGATCTCCGCGCCGCTCGATCCCATGAACCGCTGCCCCGCGAACGCGACGCCTTCCCTCTCCGCCTCGCGCGCACGCTGCTCGAGGTCCGCGGCGGCGAAGGTGTAATGCCCGGATGCGCCGTTCCAGGGCAGGACTCCGACCTTCAGAAGCGAGTCGTGCGCCTCGATCAGGGTGGGATTCCCGCTGCAGATGAAGAAGTAGCTGCGGCTTGCCACCGGAGCAGTCGCTGGGGACACTTCCGCCATGTCCGGCGCGGGGGGCTCCGGCGCTGTCACGGCCGGCTCCTCGACAGGTGGCGCCGCGACCGTCGCCGCCACGCGCTCCGCAGCAGAAACCGCAGCCTTCTTCTTGCCGAACAGGTTGCCGAACAGACCCATGGAAGTCCCTCCCTCGTAGTGCGCGCCCTGTTGCCGGAACTCCCTAGGCGCGTCGTCCTCGACGTACCCGCGCTCAGGTCGGCACAAACCCGGAGGCCGCGCGGGCGCCCATGCGCGAGGGTACACCGTTTGTTTGTTGACGCACGCCGGCATCATCGCGGCGGACATCGTCGAAGGAGGCACCAGAAGTGAAAGCATTCCAGTTCGTCGAGTGGCAGAAGCCACCGGAACTCAGAGAGGTGGAGGTACCCGAGCCGGGACCCGGCGAGGTACTCATCAAGGTGGCCGGCGCAGGCGCCTGTCACTCCGACCTCCACCTGCTGGAGTGGCCCGCAGGCATGTTCCCGTGGAAGATGCCGTTCACCCTCGGTCACGAGAACGCCGGGTGGGTCGAGAAGCAGGCAAGATCGTCGGCCGCGCAGTGATCACGCCCAACGGATAGGCTGGGCTCGCACACACGCGGCAGAGAGGCGCCCTTCGGCGCTTCACCGGGTTGAGCCTGCGTCGTATACTCCCTAGCGCTACAAGCCCTCGTAGCTCAGGGGATAGAGCAACGGTTTCCTAAACCGTGTGCCGCAGGTTCGATTCCTGCCGGGGGCACCACAGGTTCTCGCGAGACGGGCCGACTCTTCGAGGAGCGGCCCGTCTTCGTCGCTCGCAGAAGGGCTCTCTAGGGACAGACGGGCCGGCGCAAGCGGATCTCGTCGCGGATCGGGATGCCCGCGAACCCGACGCCGGCATACCCGAGCTTGTCGGCGAGCAACCCGGGCACGATCTCGGTGATCGCGAACCCGTGGCGCTGGTAGAAGTAGAGCAGCGGCATGTCGTCGTTGGACACGGCGGCCTTCATCGCCGAAAGGGAACGCGACGACGCCAGCTCGGCGGAGGCTTCGAGCAGGGCGGAACCCACTCCACGCCCCTGGTGCTGCGGGTAGACCGAGTACATCACGAGAGCGAGCTCTCCGCCGTGGACGGCGCACGAGAGAAGGCCCAGGAGCTCATCGCCGTCCATCGCGACCAGGTTGTCGCAGGCCAAGACGTCGAAGGTGTGTCCGAAGACGTCGATCTCGGTCTCGCCCCACGCCCGGTCGCAGATCTCCTCGATGAGGTGGCGATCGGCGGTCCGGGCCTCTCGAACCGTGAAGGCCAGCGCCTGACCCCGCGGTTGGTGTTCTGCGCAGGTCACGCCCATGCGGGCCTCGGCCAGCGGCAACTCGTGGCCGTCGACAGGGCACATGTAGTGCGGGTACGGGACCTCGACGTCCTCGTCCTCGATCATGGAGACGCAGCGCCTTCCGCGGTAGTTGCGCGCTCTCGCGCGCGAGCCGCCATTCTACTCCAAGGCCAGACCGTCCCGGAGCGCGCCGGCGGCGACGTCCGGGTCGACGACGTTCGTGTAGACGCCGCTCCCCCACTCGAACCCGGCCAGCCCGCTCATGCGCGGGAAGACCTCGACGTGCCAGTGGAACGGCAGGCCGGCGTGACGGGCGGAGTACGGCGCGTCGTGCAGCACCAGGTTGTAGGAGATGTCTCCGAAGGCGCCCCACATGGCGCGGGCGGCGGCGATCAGCGCCGCGCCGAGCGAGGCACGCTCATGGGGCGACGTGTCGGCGATCGAGTCTGAGCACCGGCGCGGCGCCACGCGCATGAAGTAGGACGAGGGCGAGGCCCAGGGCGCCTGGACGGTGGTCGTGCCGTCATCGAAGACGACCCGTCCCCCATCGTCGTCGGCCTTCATCGCGTCGCAGAGGATGCAGCGGCGTTCCGCGATCGCCCCCTGCGAGAAGTTGCCGAGTTCCTTGACCAGCGCTTCCGGCACCCGGGGAAGGACGATCAGCTGGCTGTGCGGGTGTGACATCGACGCCCCCGCGGCCGCCCCGACGTTGCGGAACACGAGCGCGCTGGCGAAGCGGCCGTCCAGCCTCCACTCGTAGATGCGCTGCGCCCAAGCCTCGACCAGGAGCGCCGCATGCTCCAGAGAGTACGAGGCGAGCGTATCGTCGTGGCGTGGCGACTCTACGATGACTTCGTGGACTCCGAAGCCGCTCGTGCCGGTGTAGGGCCAGGGCGCGTCGAGATCGCGCGGCCACTCCTGGCCGGGACCGGCCGTCAGCGCGGGGTAGAGGTTCTCGAAGACGCGGATCGTCCACGACGACTCGCCGGGCAGAGCCAGCTCGAGCCGGGAGGGAGGCGTGCGGTCCTCGTGTCCGGCGCAGAACGGGCAGTCGGCCGGCTCGGTCAGCTGCTCCGCGAGATGCGCGTGATCGCGGGGACGCCCCGCTCGCTCGGGCTCGAGCACCGTCACGATACCCGTGACCGGGTCCTGTCTGAGTTGGGACACCGTGTGCCTTTCCCGGTGATACGCTGTGGGCCAAGCATACGACACCGCTCACCGGAGGTCCGCGTCCACGTGCCGAGCGACATCCCCTTCCTCGACGAGTCCCCGACCGCCTCCGAGCGGCTGGCATCCGCACACACGCTCTTCACCGACCTGGACGGCACTCTTCTGGGCCGCGGGGCATCGATCCTGGCCGATGGAGAAGGACGCCCGAACCTCGACGCGGTGACGGCCATCACGCACCTCAACGCCGCGGGCCTCGGCGTGGTGATGTGCTCGGGCCGCAACGCGCGACAGCTGCGGGAGAGCTCCCGACTGCTGGGCTGGTCCGACTTCATCGGCGAGCTCGGGTGCGTCCGCAGCTACGACCGTGGAGCGAGAGTCGTCTACGACATCGGGACCTGGCCCGAGGGAGCCACCCGCGAGGGCGAGACACCCTACGAGGCGATACTGCGCGAAGGAGCTGTAGAGCTGCTGATGGAGCGCTTCCCGGGGCTGGTGGAGTACCACGACCCGTGGCACCTCGACCGAGAGGCCACCCACGTGCTGAGGGGCAACCTCCCCATCGCCGAGGCACAGGCCGTCCTCGACACCCTCCCTCTGCCGGTGAGGATCATCGACAACGGCATCATCCACCCACCGAGACACCACCTGGTCTGCGACGAGATCCACGCGATCCACCTGGTGCCCGCCGGGACGTCCAAGCCCCGCGCGGTGGCGCTGTTCCTGGCGGACCGTGGAGCCACCCGCGACCAGGCGATCTCCATCGGCGACTCCGCTGCCGACGTCGGGATGGCGGACTCCACGGCCATGTTCGTGTGCGTTGCCAACGGCCTGAACGACCCGTACCTTCTCGCGTGCGCGCGCGGGCGCACGGACGTGTGCGCTACGCGCGCGACGTTCGGTTCGGGCTGGGCAGAGCTCGCGGAGGCGTGGCTCACGGCTCGCAAGGGGACCGCTCCGGTCTGACGCACGCTCGACGCTCTCTCGCCGCCCCAGGGTTGCGCCTCCCGCGCGCACGGCCCTACAATGACCGTGCCCTTCGGGGCTTTGACACTCGGAATACGGCTCAAGTCCGTTAGGTGCGGCTCCTGTTCGAACACAGGCCACTGCCCGGAAATGTCGAGAGACGCCAATGGGTAGAACAGCCCT
>CAAGKR010116352.1_pt1 | contig 32237 bp, 50 predicted proteins | sample 2556971 | NCBI WGS metagenome assembly CAAGKR01 (sample SAMEA5207829, study PRJEB30636) | soil metagenome | biome: forest; feature: boreal; material: soil | place: USA | collected 2011-09 | depth 1 m | reverse complement strand
CGTCCAGACGGGTTTCTCGTCTGGTGTGAGCGTTTCCCCTTCTCTGCTATTGAGAAGAGTGAAGAAGAAGCCTTAGCCGCGTTTAGACGTGCGCTGTGGGGATATACGTACTGGCTGAGAAACCATCAGGAAAAGTTGACTGCTGAAATGAAGGGCCAGTTTGAAGCGTTGAAGGGGTTATTAGTGGAAGAGTAAGCACCTCACACACCCTCTGTACAATGAAGTATGACTGCAACACTCTTTCAACTCATCATTGCTGCTATTGCGGTGATTTCTTTTGTGTATTGGCTGCGTCGCATCACCCATCCGATTAAGTGCGTGTGTGGTCGCACATTCTGGACCGTGAAACGAGCGTTGATGCATATTGGGACGACGCATAAATATGATCCTCATTGATCCTGTACAATTGACACTCTTGCTATACTGAGGCAAAAAGAGGTGAGTGTGTGAGGATCAATGGGTTTCGGTGTGACAACTGCGCCAAGGAGCATCTTATCAGTCCGCTTTCTCTCCTTTCCTCTGCCAGTGGTGCGCCGATTGGATGGCTCACGGTCAAACTGGCTATGCTCTTAACTGGTCCGACATGGATATTTTGTTCAATGAGTTGCCTTTACCAGTGGAGCAGCAATCAGTTAGAGGCTGAGTCCAAGGAGGTGAGTGATGAGTGAGATCCCAACCAGCGAGAAACTCGCACAGGCATTGGAAGCGGCGAATGCTCCCAAAGAGATGATCATGAAAGCGCGTGCGAAATATTATGATGACTGGCTCTCTGATTTGGCGTTCCCGATCAGGCAGTTAGCAGAGGATGCAGTGAAACATGGTCTTGATGACATTGCTCTGCGTGCGATGAATGGTGACTACGATGGAACCAAAGAAGAAGCAGAGGCATGGGGAAAGAGTGCAGAGGGACGGGAAACCTTTGCACAATTTGGAGGAATGTTCAACCAGAAGAAACGTCCCTGACCCTCTGCTGAGACAGAGCACCCACAACCATGATACCTGCGTGTCAACATTTGCTCATCTTTGCGATACATTGTAGCAACATCTCGACTACACTTGTGAGGTGATCTCCGATGAGATTGCTGAAGCGCGACGGATGAATGTACATGGATTGTTTGATAGGGTCGTATATTGTTGTATAGCGTTTGTTCCCATCACATCTTTACATAGTGAGTACGCAAAAGCGGCTCCTGTCCTGGCAAGATGGAGCCGCTTTTTGTTGGTGCCGGGTTATTGCTCATCGCCTTTGTAGGGAGCCTCGACAAGATTGAACTCGTCCTGGCTCTCATCAATCCATACTGCATCTTCACTCTCACTATTGAAGTTCCATTCATTCAGGTTTGCTTGAGTGACTTCCTTGTAGTGCAGAGGGCCACATGCTGAAAAGACGTGCCCTATCTTGAATTGGACGGCGTAGACTTCGCCGCTTGACCTGTGTGCCCAGTAGTAGTTTTCCATGATTGCCCCTTCTTAGATATGTATCGCTCCTGTGCGATCACTGTTGATGTGATGCACTTCATCGACAACTTTACTGTTCTCCGTGAGCACTGCCACGACTTTATAGCCGTACTTGTGCTCGTATTGGTCTAGCCAGTCAACCTCAACGCTTACCTGATAGATGGTGTACTGTAACTCATGTCGCAACTCATTGCGAAGGGTGAGGGATTGACGATGGTTCACGATATTATCCCTTCACGATAAATGCGTAACAGGTTTCAAGAGGAAACGCATCCTGCTCATCTGGTGAGGTGTTTACCCAGGACTTGACCATGACGCGATCAGCCTCAACACCCAGGACGGTGTACTCTTGCCCTGAGCGACGTGAGATCAACACATCACCTTTGTGGATATCGTTGCCGTTGAAATCTTTCATTGTCTCCTGCCTTGCTATTTCCGCATCCTCTTCTTCACGCTCAATCTGTTTGTCGATACGATTGACGATTTCATCGACTTCGCTGGCATCCATTCCAGGTTTGATTGCTGCTTCAATCCGCTCGTCTGTCTCAGAACGTTTGTATGTTGGCGCTGGCTGCTGTGCCGCTATCTCTCGTTCAAAGATGTCCATTTCCTCGCGTATATTCATGATTGTTCCCTCTCGCTATCCTTGCGGGTGAGCAGGCTCATCACCTGCTCGTTTGAATTACTGGTCAAGATACCAACGGCCGTTTCTTTTAGTGTAAGACGGGGTTTTTCCTGTTTCGGTGTCCCTCAGAAAAATACCCCTGTTTACACGGTCCGCTTTAATCTCCCTGAGCTTTTTTGATGCCTCAGCCTGGGTATCGACTTCTGCGTATCGGGTGTGACCCGTGATAGTCCAAATGGTGAACTGAAATCGTGTATCATTCATTGTCGTTTTCCTTTGTGCTATTCCTCAACTCCTCTTCATGTATGAATTATAGCACTAACACGACAACGTGTCAAGGGATTTAAGGCAATATCAGACCAATATTCCGACAACGTGTTAAAACTGGCTCAAGTCTCTTTTTCGCCGCTTTTTCTTTGCTGGTTTCTTTCGGCTTACGGGTGACTTTCTCGCAAGTGGAATAGTTGCTGCTTCCACTTGTTCAGGCGTGTAGACCACGATCCTATCCGATTGATGCTCCCCTTCAATGTGACCGTGACGCCGCATTTGGCGCAAGTCGTCCAGGGTGATAGTTCTTCCAGCTCGTTCACTGAGTCTTTGTACCGCATCGTGTGCAGTCATGTGCATAATTCTCTCCTTTATGTTATTCCTTTATCGGATGATACCAGATAAACCGATATCGTGTCAAGTGGGAAATATTGGTCCGAAACTGGCATAAAATGCTTGACACTATAACGTGTTTGTGGTATTATTAAGGAGTAGAAGAGAGTACCGAATAGCACAAAGGAGCCAGTCATGAAGAACAACAAAACCGTTACCATCGTCGCAAGGTTTCAATTCAAAGGAACTTGCAAAGTCGTCTACGTCGTACGTTCTTCTGATGGCGTCGGTACCTACGAGACAAGCCTGGATGCAGGTCATGCAACCGGATGCACCTGTAAAAGCCGCAAACCTTGCTACCATATGACTCAGTTGGAAGCCAACGAGCGCCAACACACCGCGAACATTCTGGCAACCCCTGAAGCGGTTGACCTCTTCTCACTCAGTCAAGAGGAATTGACTGCACGCCGTATCGCTGGCACGAAGAAACAAGCCCTGCTCAACCGTGAGTATCAGGCCAGGACCGTTGCTCAGCAGCAGGCGGATCGGGAGAATGCAGTTCTGCAACCCAAAGCGTTTAGTGTATTAAAATCAGCGTAGGAGAAGATTATGAGCAAACTGACCTATTATACGACCGCCGTTCACATAGAACGCAATGGACGCACGCGGGTCTACATGTCCTGTCAGATATCGTGGGCCAGCACGCGTCGGCTGTGGGCAATCAGAGACAAGTGTGTCGAGCGACATACAGAGAGGTTCTACACCTCCTATGTCTGGAAATAATAACAATCGGTCGTCATGGTGTGAGGGTGACGAACTCACGCATATTATTGACTCACTAGAGAACGGAGATTTTACAATTATGAATGAGCACTCTGAAGAGATGATCGCACTCTTGCGGTCCTACAACTTGCCCCCTGAGTCCTGGGTGTACGGCTCCTATTGCCGCCCCCTATCCGGTACATGGTTTCGGGTTCCCGGTGCAACATTGATGCAGAACACTGCAAACAATAGCCCCTATACCTATGTAGCCTTTGCCTCTCGTTTGGCACGCGTCGACGTTGACGCAAGCGAATTAGATCTGGTGTCACGACCGGCGCGAAACAAGTAGAATAGCAGGCGGGAAACCGCCAAAGGATAATAATTATGACTCAGAACGATATGCAAAAGCAACCAAAGCAATTTAATCCCAATGAGCATCTTATGCAGTTGAAGAGTAAGGAAGGCCCGAAAGATTATCTTCCTGTGGCCTGGAGAATAGTCTGGTTTCGAGAGCAGTGTCCACAAGGAACGATAGATACAGAAGAGCAGATAGTAGACCTGGATCGTGAAGTGGAAGAGGAGGCGACTGTCTGGGAGAACAGACAACCCAAGAAGATTATCAAACACGCCAAAGGCTACGCACGTTTCAAGGCTATAGTGACCGATGGAAAGGGAGGACGATCCACAGGAACCAAATCAGAGAACGCCGCCTCATTTCCTGATTATATTGAGAAAGCTGAGACAGGCGCAATCGGACGAGCGTTAGCAGGTTTGGGTTATGGCACTCAATTTACAGGTGATGAGTTTGAGGAGCATCACCGCATTGTGGATAGTCCGTTGGAACGCTCACAATCCAATTCTACGCCTGTGCAGAATGAGACGAGCAATGCTAGCAACATCACCAGCACGCCAACTGGCAACGATGTTGGTATCACTGATCAGCAGTTGAGTAGTATCCGTAACATGTCTCGACACCTGGGGAAAGACGCCCCGTCTGGTGTGGAATACCTGGACTACTCCACGGCAAAGACACTCATTCGAGAATTGAGTGATGAGTATCGGGAGAAACAAAAAGCCGCCGCCAAGCAATCGGCATAGCAGAGTGGGTGTCGGCTCCCTCTAACCGACAAAGGAGTGTGTGATGCCAGAGTTGAGTAGGGATGATTTCAAACAGATTGCACGCTGGCATGGGTTTCAGTTGACGATTGAAAGTGAGCGCGATGTCTTGGCGAAAGGTCGACGCAAGAGTTATGATTTTGTGTATGTGACCTGGGAGGGAGCGCCTGTTCTCTATCGTCTGGGTTGGTTTTGGCGTCTACAAGCCGACTGTCGCACGATGAAAGAAGTTGTTGAATTGTTGGAGAAAAAGAAAAGAGAGAATGAGTGATGGGAACGAAACTAGATCGTTATTGGTGTGTCACCTTTTACAAGGATGGTAAAATCATCGGTCCGCCGTGGGAGGTAGTTAGTAAGATCAAACCGACGAAGTGGGCAAAGGAACATGTATGGGAAGGGTGTAGTTACCTTATTGAGGAGGTGGCACAATCTGAAGGTGAACAGTATAGTTAGTGTGGATGCCCCGTGTCCCTGCAAACGCAAGGCAAGCGCGGGGCTGATGAACAGTAGAAACATAGTCTCAGGAATAGTATAGCAGAAAGGAACCGTCAATGTGTGTCAATTGTAAATCTTCTGAGTTGGGGATAGCACGTCAAGCGGAATTAGTCGCCGCTACAGAACAATGTAAAGAACTGAACATCAACCCGGCAATTGTGGGCTTCATCGTCAAACATGCCTATCAGGGGCGTGTACCAGGGCACGAGCGACAGAGCGCCACACCTGAGCAGGTAGCAGCCGCTAAACGGTATATTGACGCCGTAGACGCCATGAAGACGCTGCACAACGATTATGTCTGGACGCTGGCACGTAAACAGGCGGAGGAAGCCAGATCGCGGGGTGTGACGCCGTTCTATATCACACATGGAGATAAACGATGAAGGTGTATGTTGCTGGTGAGCAAGGCGCGAAAGAGCGCAAAGTTCGTGATATTGTGAAACTGGAAACCCCACAGGGGTATGAGGGATATCTCTATCATGGACTTGTACTCTATGACGGTACACTTGTCGTGGTTGGCTCAATGGCTCAGGATGCGCCGTACTGGTGTGATCTCAACATTCCAATGAGCCGGGCCAGAGAGTTGCTAGAGAACAAGAAAGGGCAAGTTATGGATCAGCAAGAACGTATCACCGCAATGGCTAGTATCATGGTCGCAGCGAGAAAGAACAATGAGGATGTAGGTGAGTTGATAGCAGCATCGTTACAATCGGCTGCAAGGAAGTTGGGCAATTCAGGGATGCTCGTCAGTGGGCGTCCAGGTTCCTGGGAGGCCGATATTGTGCTACGTATGGCACGTACAGGAGGCTACGGCAACCACGAACGTAGAATCGAACTGACATCGCTCTTTATTGCAATGGGTGATGCAGGCGTTGACGGTGGCGATGAGTTGTCGCGTGCCATGAGTGAAGCCGTTGACACGTTGGGAGGGTTGGATGCCTTCGCTGGCATGAGCCAATGGTATCACGACCTGATCAACATTGGATGCCAGTACTCGTCTCATGCGTTCAGTTCAGCATCCGTGTATAATCTCAACAATATTGACGATGGGAGGGAAGCATAATGGAACAATGGCAAATCGATGCAATTCAAGCAATCTTAGAGACGCCTGTGAGTGAAGTAGAGGAAGGGAGCCGCGTCTATCTCTCTTCAGCCACGTACGGCAATAGTCGCTATCACATGATCGATAAGAAGTACGATAGCATCCAGGTTGAGCAAGTGGACATTGAAGAGAAATGGGGAAAGCGCGTGAACATCTACACCGATGAGATCCCACAACTTCTCAAGACGTTGCTGGTGTGGCACTTATCCGGTGTGAAGTCGCTACAGGAGTCTACCGCTCGGATAGGTGACGATGCGTTGGGTGATTTAGACGAGCATCCATTTTAGAAAGGGAAAGTTTGATGGAAGTAGCAAAAACACTGGACGATCTTATTGTCATGATTGGCTTGAATAAGCAAGACGAGCCAACAGTCTATGTGGTATGCCCACGTAACCACCTTTGGCGAACTGCGCCCGTTGTGTGGGGAAAGCTAGGGACAGAACGAATAGAAGTCTATGAACTCTCACTGGCGGCGAAACCACTCAGAACTATCGTTATGGGAGACACTGAAGAGGGAGAATAGCCAGTGAAACTACAGCAATACGAGCAAGCCATACGCCGCAACATGGCAATCGAAGAACGAGCACAACGCAATGATGAGAATAAGCGTGGCTTTGTCATCGGTGCGGTCCTCAAGTTGTGGGAAGTCTACGAGGCCAAAGAGATTGACGAGTCTCAGTTTGACCGACTGATAGAAGTGCTCTCTGGTTTCGACAAGGGAGCGTACAAGGACTTCATCGATAAGCAGGTGAAGGACTACAAGAGTGGGAACCCGCCAATCATTATCGGGTATTAGTCGCCGCCTGGGTGATGGAATGTCATGCAGGCACTTTTTTGCCCAGTGAGAGTGTGAAGCAAGCAGTATTATAATCGGTCGTTTGATGATAACACGCTCCCTCCCATCATATCGGCATTTTTGCATGCTCTTGACTTGTATCATAACTTATGTTATAATCAAGATATCAAAACAGTTAAGTTAGTGAGACAAGGGAAGGGGGAAATGATGAATAGCAAAGCACTTTTGATCTGGGCTATTTGGAACGGTGAAATCGACCAGATGAGCACGCGTGAGATTGCCGAAAAGTTTAGGATGAGCCAGCCAATAGCATTGCGCTTTCTCAAGAAGGTTGCCAGTGGTCAATCTGGTGATGCGCGCTTTGTCTATAACCAGGAACGTGAAGGCGTTCAGATTGCCGATGGTTCTATCTGGACCTATAGCCCGATGAATATCGATGGCGATAGTGCAGGTGGTAATGGAGTAAAGCACTACATCTGGTTTTGTAGTTAGAGGAGAGATATGACAAAGATCGGCTATGCTCGTGTGTCTACACACCTGCAAAACAAAGAGTTACAATTAGATGCGCTCAATAAAGCCGGGTGTGAGCGCATCTTCACCGATGAAATCACCGGGTCAAAGGCAGATCGTCAAGGGTTGAATGATGCTCTTGCGTTCCTACGTCCAGGTGATACCTTCGTCGTGTGGAAGATGGATAGAGCGGGTCGCTCACTTATGCACCTGCTTGAGATCCTCAAGACATTGCAGCAGCAGGGCGTTGGATTTGTGAGCCTCACTGAGAGCATCGACACCACGACACCAGGGGGAAAGTTGATCTTTCATGTGATGGGAGCCATTGCTGAATTTGAGCGCGATCTTATTCGAGAGCGTACCAATGCTGGCCTCTCAGCAGCTCGTGCAAGAGGTCGTACAGGGGGTAGACCGCGCAAGCTAAAGAACGGTAAGGTTGCGCTGGCAAGGAGCCTCCACGCCGATAAGAGCCATTCTATTGATGACATATGTGAGACGTTGCATATCTCACGTCCGACCTTGTATCGGTACTTGAGAGAAGAGCAATAATGGAAGAGACAACCATGACCGATCTTATACCTATCTCCCAGAGGGAAACACTCATCACAAATACCGTAAACCTCTGGCTTAGTGTAAAGCGTGATGTGAGCAATAGTGAACGTACTCACGAAGTTTACGAGCATCACATGGGCCATTTTCGGGCCCAGCTTCGTAGAGCAGGTTATGACCTGGACGGCTTACCAGTAGGAGAAATAGTTACACCTGAAAATCAAGAATTGGCTCTCTCAAAGTTGGCTCTTGCCTTAGAGGGTTGGGCGTCACACTCTGAACGGGTTGACCGTGTAGGGGCAAATACCTATAACCAGCGTCTTGCATCGATCAGCAGTTTCTATGCTTTTGCCAGAAAACGCCGTCTCCTTATGATGGATAACCCTGTGGATATTCTCGATAGGCGTGAGGTGCAAGCGTATGCATCAGGGCAAGCAATGACCAGGGAAGATGTCATGCGCAACCTGCAAGGGGTTGACCGCTCTACTCTTCAAGGGAAGCGCGACTATGCAATACTTTTAGTTTTGTTGAGTACAGGCCGTCGCTCTGGTGAACTGCTCTCACTTCAACGGAAACATTTACAGATTGATCAGGGCTCTACCACCGTACGATTTGATCATTGTAAGGGTGGGAAGAGGATGAATGATAAACTTGATCCCCGTGTTCATCAGGCGCTTCTTGACTACTTGTTGGCTGTATACGATTGCCCACTTGAGAATATAGATAAAGAGCAATACATCTGGCTTTCATTGTCTCATCAGAGTTATAAAAAACCGCTCTCTCAACGTGGCTTGACTGACATCTTCAAGAGACGATTTCACACGTCAAAGGTACATTCAACCAGACATGCGTTTGCATTGACCATGTTCCAATCAGGGGCAAGTTTGACCGATATCCAGAACCGTCTAGGGCATAGCAACGTAGCCACGACGGGAAAGTACCTTCAAAGTTTACAGAGCCCTGAAAATCCTCACATTTCATCAGTGCTAGACAATCTAGGGATTGAGCCCGAAAAGAAACAAGGTTAAGATGATAAAAACGACAATCAGGGATGCACTACGAGGTGTTGTTGGTGCATCCCTCCACCGACTCTATAAAGTGAGTGATGGTGATACGGTGCTCTATATCGGTCAATCGATTGAGCCCTTAAACCGATTAAAGGAACATATGGGACTTCATGGGAGAGGTGGAACAAGCACACTTGGCACGTTTATTCATGATTTCCTGCCTGGATCGCTCTCATTTACCTATGAATTGTTCACTGTAGAAGAGTGTAAGCCATTGATAGTGCAGTATGAGACAATGCCACTAGAAGATTATAAAGAGTATGGGTCTGCTTCAATAGATGCTGCTGAGACGGCTCTTATTAAGCACTATCATCCATGTCTGAATAATCGATATGGAGCCTACGCCGCGCCGTTACCTGAAAAGTACAGGCGTGTCCAGGTGAATGAGCCCATAGTATTAGAATGGTTGAGTGATTAGCTATTAATAACACTCCCATTGCTGGCAGTTCAAAGTAGAAAGAGGAATGAAACTATGAAAATTGAAGATGTGATCGAAGATGCGAAGCAAGCAGTGTTTTCCAGTGATACAGGAGACGTGATCCCAATGATCACCCTGGAAATGTCACACAATACACTTATCCTGGCCCTGGATATTTTCAATGACTCCCAAAGTGTAGCGGCTCAGAGTGGACTCGCTGCACGCTATGGATGGGAACAATGTCAACAGTACCAGGGGCAACATCTTCTCTCTGCATCCTGCTATAGCGTAGCATGGAAGACGCGCAACCCGGCTGTGGGACTACGCCCAAATCTTGACCCAAAGCGAGAAGAAGTATTGAGCGTGAGCACCTGGAAACCAGATGGAACAGTCCAGGTGATTGACCTACCGATTATACGCGATCACAAAAAGCGCGTAGTGGATGTAGGACCAGCACAGGATACACGCCCTGATGATAAATCACTCTTGGCCTTTTTCCTCTATGGAGCGCGTGACGCACTTGCAGGGGTCGATACGAACTTAAAGCAAGCAGAAGGCCAGATCACAGATCGACTAGCAACATTGACTCCACAGCAAAAGCAACAACTAATGAAGAAACTTATGGAAGAGGAACCCTGGATTATTGCAGCAATGAAAGAGAAGGGATACATGTAATGAAAGATCCCACGCTTAAAGAGCTGTTGCAACTGGCAACGATAGATCCCATGAATGGCAAAGGGATAGCAGCCTATCAGCAAATGCACGCGTTCCAATCGGGTATGGAGGCGATACAGCACGCGCCTGGTCACGCGGAAGAATGGGGCAAACTGAGCGAGAGCATCCGCAATCTTGCCCAACCTGAGCACGAATAAGAAAGGAATTGAGATGGAAGAACTGACGTGGCAAACAGTTCTCGCAACCATCGACACTGCCATTGCTGATCTTGCCGCAATGATGGAGAGCGATCTTGCACACAGTACACTCTATCAGCAGCGAATGGCAGTCATGATGGCACGTCGTCAATATGTGAAGTTTCGGGCCGAGGAACCTGAGCATGAATAAGAAAGGACTTGAGATGGAATACAGCGAACTTCTAGGAAAACTGGCATCGCCATTGAAGATGAAGACGTTGGATCTCTCTTCACTGCAAGGCGTATACAGCCATTGAGGACTACCTTGCCAGCCCGTTAATCATTGAGGAAGATGAGGAATAGCACGCGCCACGAGCGAGAGGAGAACGAGAATGACAGATCGAACGACACGCGATGAACTTGAACTGATGTTGTATCCCGGTATCGTGGAGCATAACGGATTCCCAAGGGGTGAAACTTTTTACGACTGCGAATGTGGGATGAGGCTCAGCAATAATCTTGGCCCTGCTGACGTGCGGGCTCACGAATATATGCATCATGGGATGCACACAGAACAGAGCACTAATCCAGAATGCGGGTATTGTGGCAACACACCTTGTACCTGTGATGGTTTCGGGCATCGACTTGATGACCATGGGAACGCGATTTATCCGAAACCGGGATGTGATTGTGTGTACTGTCAACAGGAAGAGGTGCAAGCGTGACCAATTTACCAGAAGTGATCGTCCAATGGCATGGACTCAACGACTACAACCAGCACGACGTTGCTGCACAGAACACCATCAAACCGATCATCGACGCCCTACCTGCTGGCTTTGAATTCAGCCTGCCAGAACTGAGAGCACACGTTGAAGAGGCGGTCCGTCAAGATATCGCCACGAAGCCCAGCCCCGATGACTACAACGCCGATCTGGACGCTGAAGTAGGGGGTATCACCTTTGTAGCATCGTACTGGACAACCAACCCCTACCGACGCCGTGAGGGATGGACAAACATGTTGTTGGAATGGGTTGACGAGGAAGCGGTGCTTACAGGAGAGATACCAGAAGACGCCGCACGCTATCGTAGGATTTAGAAAAGAGGAGAGAGTAGTGGGAAAAGAACGAATTCAATTCGACACGACAACCGAACAGTTACAACGGCTGGAAGAAATGAAAGTGATGACTGAGGCGGCATCGAATGCTGAAGTCATCAGAAACGCGCTCAAAGTATACGAGTGGTTTGCGTATGATGCAGGCTACGATAGCGAGATCCAGGTCAAGAACGCCTCTGGTGAAGTCATTCTTCGTACGAAAACGAGTATATTCCTAAAATAGTCCCTCACTTCGGGAGAGGAGAATGATGGAATTTCTAAGTCGTTTCATACGGCAATGCGCCGAGGATATAGCGGATCATCTCATGCGTTTGCCGCGATGGTTGATGTGGTTGCTCATTTTGTTTGTCGACATTGCCACTATTGCAGCCGATGCTCTTGTGGCATGGAAGATGCAAGAAACCTACCACTTATGGCCTGTTTCTCTTGTGGTGTTTGTGGCAATTGCCTTATCTGTGATGATCCCATTATCACAGATAAGGAGTAGGTAGACCTACCTGCTGAAGTCGTTAACAAAAGAGGCTCTGAAGATTGGGCAAGCAAGACTGACCAGATCCTACGCGTCGGTGTATTCTGCCAGGAACATCACGGACTAGAAGATGGATGGACTCGCAACGATACACTAGAAACATACGAGGGATAACACACCCATGCCAGGGACAGCAACCCGCTACCCTGGCATCCTCCACTTTTTCCAATCATCAGAAATTGCCCTCCAAATCAGTGAATACCCCTTGACAATTCTATTTGAATATCGTACAATCAAATAGAGACGTAGAACACAATAAGAAGGGACAAAACAATGATCACCGTGATTTGTGAAAAGACTGGTATCCCATTTGAAGCGGAGAACAGGCGTCGCAAGAGTCATCCTGTTGTGCAAGGTTGGATACAGAAAGCCTATGATGAGGGCTGGTACCCGCAAGCCAATGATGCCATTTATGGCAACTCTGCACGCTTCGTTGAAAAGCAGTCATTTGAGACGATTGAGCAGTTCGTAACCTACTTTACTCAACTTCAGAAAGACTCAATTCAAGCCAACACAGAGCGTGAGCGGTTTGATGCTCAGAGCAAGCGCGATGCAGCAGAAGTGAAACGTCAACGTCACATCACCAATGATCTGCTGAGAGGCCGTGGTTATGGGTGGAAGCGATTTGAAAACGATGAAGAAGACATTGATATGTTTGGAGCGCCTGAAGTGGAATACACACTGTATTCTCCTGACCATCGTCCTGTATCGGTCAAAGAGGCGATGCAAGAACTTGCCTATCAAGATGTGGAGTTTGCCCATAAATGGCTAGCCTCTCGCAACATTGCTGAAGAGGTGAAGCGTCAGGAAGAAGCGACAAAAAAGCAGCAGACACAATCTGAAGAAGAACAGAGAGAGCAAGAACGTAAGCAGTACAAACAAGAGATCAAAGACATGTTGCTCTCTCATGCCCTCACGGAAGAAGTTGCGGAGGCAGAGGCAGAGCGTCTCAGCCGTCCTCATACTCCCAGTGAAGATAAGGTTGTCTTAGCCTCCGCAACCTTATCGGATGATGAGGATGCGCAAATATCGATCTGCGGTGAAGGACTTTACTTTGTACATATCGGAGAGCACACCTATACCGTTGCTGAGATGTTGGCGTTTCACAAACTCCTCTCTGCGCACCATGATCAGTTAGTCCAGTATGCACAGAAAAATGCAGAAAGATCATGACAGGGCAAAAAGGACGATCAGGGGGTGCTCGTCGTGACGCTGGTAGACCGCTCGTCAATGTCTACCGCGTCATCATTGAGCAAGTAGCAGATGGACAGGCGGTGCTCAGTCGTCGGAATGGTGAAATCTCTGTCCAGTTCACAGACGAGGAACATCCGATAGCGTTGAAGGATTTAGCGTACAGTCGAGAAATCGGTCTCTATGATAAGCGTCGTTTCCCTAATCTAAAAGGAGAGTAACTTGTATATCATCAAAGCATCTCATTCAGGGCCACAATGGGTACAGATCGGACCCACTAGCAATCCCATCGATCTAAAGAACCATATGCATCTCAGCGATGAGCAGGAACAAGCCTATCAGCAAGCGTTGCTACATGCCAAGAGCGGTGATACCGATGCCGCAATGGAAGTATTGAAACTTGTATTCGATAAAGTCTGGATTGAAAGGTAAGTAGTCATCATGAGAGCAAGCGACCGTCAATCATTCTTGCGTAGCATCGAAGAAGTCCTATACGAGCTGCAAGAACTCGCCCGTTTAGAGGCAGATGAGCAGGAACGGATAGAGGAGATGGAATGTGAAGTCAACGAACTGCACGCTATCGCCTCTCAGATCCTCTCACACTTCGATCTTGAGCAGTATGCATTCCGGTTCCTTGCCTCTCCTGATGGATTAGCCCTTTTAGCTAATTGCTGTAATTATGCAGCAAAGTGTTACGACGATGCTCTGTATCAGCACAAACCCACACTCATTAATCTGGCAACAGAGAGCGGTCTTGAGTGCTGGCAAGATTGCGGCATCGTCTATCTTGAAACGTCTATCGTCCAGGTGTCCTTTCATGCGCTCTATGGAGAAGATGAAGGACTCTCAGAGGCGAACGGGCGTGTGTGGAACGAACTGGAATGTCAGTTCAACGCTGGCATTGTGGCGAGTGCGTGGCTTCACGGTTGGAGCCGATACGCATTGAAACAGATTTTAGTATTGAAGAATAGTGCTGCTGAAGAAGCGGCATAGAGGAGAGAATTCTATGTATCAAGAGAAAGAATCGGTCCAGTCTATTGTTGAGAGCACTGTCTCTCAAATTGACATTGGAGGAAGTTGGGATAATGTTCATGCTAGTATCAACGGCCATCGTGTGGTCCTTGACATCGCAGAACTCGCTAGAGGTGAGGGTTTTAGTAACTCCTGTTTCCAGGCATTATACGGTGCTGTAAAAGCAGCACTACCGTACGACAGTGAGGATACCGGCTACTTCGTAGAGTGCGACACGCGAGAGGTTCTTTACGCCACGCTCAAGGAATTAGCGGAAAGAGTCTATGATGCCCATGCAGATCTCTTCTCTGAAGAGACACTGGACTTTATTCGCTCTAGTAGTGATGATGTTGTCGGTACCTGGATTGCCGACAAGTTAAAGGAACCAAGCGAAGATGATGGTGAAGTCGGTGCTCATTGGTACACCGGATGTTTTAATGGCAGGCAATACGGATGCCACATAGAAGATGTGTTCTTGTGCATAAATACCTGCACAGAGCAGCATAAAACGAAGGCATCATATATCAGGAGCCAGTTACAGTATGCTTTACCTCGTGACCTGCGTTCCAGAGCATCAGATATCGCAAAGGTGGCATACAATGAGACCATATACGCCTGATTGAGCAAAAAATGTGAGGATCTGTGTGATGTCCAGATCCTCACCCTCTCGGCTCCATCTCATCCCTCACCACATTTTGACATGATGCACTCACTGGGAAAGTTCTCACCTCATCACCCTTCGCCACTGGACTATCCGCACTGATCGCATACAACAGCAGATCAATCAATTCCTTGATAAGCAAGAACACATACACCGCAAGCAGCAGCACATCCATCCAGAAGTCCGCCGTAAATCCAAATTTCCATGAGGCTAGAACGATAATCCATACAACCGCTACGGCTGAATACGTGCTATTTTTGAGCAGGGAGAGCCGCTCGTCACGCAAGTAGTGAGAGAGGGATGAGATCAGGATAAGAATGGACATGGCAAGTAAAGGCATGGTAGCACCTCAATTCGTAGGCATTTGTGGGCTCACAGGGGGCATCGATGGGGCAGGCGTGAGCACCTCCACAGGGGGCACAACCGCGACAGAGGCTAGCTGCATGTGCAGAGCGTGTACTGTTGCCTCAATCGCTGCATCGACATACACCTGATCGACTTTGAAGCCAAGTGAAGCCAGCGCGGTATGAACGATGTCCTCCGCCATTTGCTTTTTGATCACACTTTGCGCTCCCGATTGTTCCGCAGCTTGTACCGCAACATGAGTCACGTCTAGCACCGTCGCCTGGACTTGCGCTGGTAGGTGAGCCACGAGCGTATTGTACCAATGCCAGCACACGACGATCAGGGGAGGGAATATAATAGGGAGAAGTGCGAGAATGTAATTTTGCATAAGACCTCTTTCTAATGGAAAAAGTGAATAAGTGGAATGATCAGGCATGACACACTAATCATAAAGAACACAAAATCAGTCGGATGGTGCAATTCTCTCTCCTCTCTTGCTATGTGGAAAGACAAACCAGAATGTGATGATCTCCACAATGAATAATGCTGCAATCAACGCTACCTCAATCCAGAAGAGTTGATGAAATACGTCATCGATGTGACTCTGCCATGCCAGATTAACCCGTGACATCGTGTTCAGGTATTCATTCTCATGTGAGAGGATGATTTGCACCTGGACAGGATCAAGCGGCGTGGGATGCTTCACGATGCTGCTGAGTGCTACCTCAATCGGGACATAATCGGTCTGACTGAACACCATAAGTGCTTCAATGTCAGATGGCGGGTGTGCTGGCAGTCCAAGCGTGCTATCCCCTGTCATGAGTCCTGCTTGCACTTGTTGCCATGGTGGGATTGTATCCTGTATCTCACTCATGGCTTGCGCTTGTGTGAGTCCCGTTGGATGATAGGCAAGAATGAGCACATCTTTAGCGACCCGTTCCACCCTCATGCGTTGCGCACCCGCTTGAAACATCACACCTGCACTACTGCCAAAGGCAACCCACACGGAACAGAAACCGACAAGCACCAGGAGCATCACCTCGATAACCAGAAATGAGAGCCATTTGTAAAAATTGTTCATAATGCTCCTATAAGTGCGTGATATAAAAGATTAAGAGTGTCACCAGCGCGCCCGCAATGAGTGTAACCGCACTAGCTAACACCTTGATCTGGAGTGCAGACAGTGCTGCTATGGCACCTTCTAAACTTGTGCGTATCGTCTTAATATCCGTCTCCATACGTGACGCGGTATCAGTGATGCGCTGCAACTTGAGATCATTTTCGCGTGTTGTATCGTAGAGCGCGAGTTGTGCCTTGAACGCTGTCAAGTCATTGTCAATCGTGCTCAGGTGGAACAGGATCGTCGTGAGCGCCCCCGGTGGTTGATCTTGCATCAAAATGCCCCTATCCCATTCGGTGTCCCTAGTCCAGTCGGCCCGTTATACCCTAGCTCCGCAGTACAGAGATACGCCGGTGTACACGTTCCATTGCTGCCAGTGACCACGCCGTTCAAATCGGCTGCTTGCTTGTACAGGTGCTCATTCGTGGCACTCGCTGCATTGCCAGCCAAGCCATACACACCCGCTATAATCGGAGCGGCCACGCTAGTACCGCCATACAGCGTCCACCCGTTACTGCCGTATGTGTTGTACACCGCTACCCCCGTTTCAGGATCAGCCACCGCCGCAACATCAACGACCGTACGCTTTGAACATCCGCCATCCCATTGCCAGATAGGCTTGCTGATATACCTGCTACATCCACTGCCTGAACCTAACCACGCCGTTTCTTGCCAGCCACGAGCGTTTGTTGCCCGGGTGAGCGTTGTCCCTCCAACGGCTGTGACGGTATTGTAGCTAGCTGGTGCATTGACGCCATAGCCGCTATCGCCTGAACTGGCAACAATTGTTACCCCAGGATGGGCATAATAATGAGCATACGAGCGTGTAGAACTGTCTTCGCTACTGCCGTAACTGTTTGATACTATCGTTGCGCCAAGGCGTGCTGCCGTGTCTACAGACTTCCCCAGGTCACTGAATGATGCTGAGTCGGCTTCGACTAGTAAGATGTGGCAGTTGGGGCAAACCGCGCTCACCATGTCCAGGTCTAGCGCAATCTCACCTGCCCATCCTGTATCGGGTCGTGGAAATGTGGGACCACCAGACTCATCGACTTTTTTGAAACAGCCATCAGGCGTATCGCATGGGGGAAGATTGAACGTCGTCCGATAGATTGCGAGATCAGATTCAGCGTAGGGATCATTGTATGCATCGACAATTGCCACGGTTTGCCCTTGCCCATTGGAGGACGAAGGCAAACCGTACGCCGCTTGCAAGTCGAGAGGGCGATACCCACCTGCGAATGCTTCTGGTGAGGTTGTGAGCACCGCCGCGCCTGTCTTACGCATCAACTTCAACAGCACTGCATCAATCACTCTCACCCGGTCCTTGCCAGCCGAGAGGATAACCGTGTTGCATCCTCCAATCAATACTTTGGCTGACAACGCGGTCTTGGCGTGCGCAATAAACACGAGTTGGTACTCAGCGCGCACGTAGTCAGGACAGATCTCATGTGGTTGCGCTGGTAGCGTCAGAATGTGAGCGTAGATGGACGCTACCAGCGCGTGTTGGGTGACCGTGATTTTGCCGGGCATGCTGCGTGGGAATGGTGTCCCGGCCACGATCAGCATGTCAGGCAGTACAGGACCGTCAGCCTGTACCTTTGGCGTAGTGCTCACCAATCCAAAGAGTAGGGACACGAGCACCGCAATAATGAGTAGAGAGCGCTTCATAGTATGCTCCTTTCTCTCAGTATAAGGACTGCACAACGAGTTTTGGGGATGACTGAGATATTGCCTCCAAACTGGCCTTATTTGCTTGACAATTAAATACGTATGTATTATACTAAGAGAGTAAGAAGAGTATGAACACAGGAAAGGGAACGAGAATGATACAGATTATCTATATCAAGACAGAAGATTTGGAGCAACTTGCACGCCGCGTCTGGTATGCAAAGCGCGACAAAGCCGGACGCGTCAATGTGTGCGGAGAGAAGCACGCTAGTTTTGAGGCAATGGGCTATCCGACAATGAGTACAGAATTCCCCTATGGGATGCGTCAAGGCGATTGGATCAGTGCTGGTGAACTGGAAATCAGTTATTCACATGGAAAGTGGGACATCCCCGGATACATTCGAGTCAGGAAGGCGCAATAAATGGAACAGCAAGAAACGAGAGGGGTTGGACGCCCCTCTCAGGGCAAGAGGCATAGAACCTTCACCCTTGCTCCTGAAACCATCGCTGTGCTTGATGCAATGCCAGCCGGGAAAAGAAGCGCGTATATCGAAAACTTAGTGAGAAGTGACCAGGAGAAAGGGAAACAATAATGTCAAAGTCACAATGCACCTGTAAACATCGCAATCCACTGGCGGTATGGAACGATAGCGCATATCAGCATGAGCAGGATTGCCCATTGACCGAAAGGTTGCGCCAACTGGCGAACGAGAAAGAGGCGCGTGATAGTGCTCGTCGCCTGTATTCACACTATCAACGTCAAGCAAATCATAAATAGTCGAGAGTTGGGAAGGCGTGTACCTTCCCTCTCTTTTTCCTCCACAGGTAAACGTTTTCTACTCACGCTTTCGGCGGTGTCTTGGTTTCCAACGTCTTCAATGCCGCAATCTCATTGATAAGTGCCATAATTTCCGACCCGGCTGCACTTCGTTTGACCCCCTTTGCTTTTGTGTAGATCAACTTGAAACCTGTCGTGAGTTGCGTCGATCCCGGTCCAGAGTTGGCGTGCTCCTCAACTCTCTCCACTAGATGCTCTTCCTCTATCGGTTGCCAGTTGGCAGGATCTTCACCTCTGGACATTGCATCCAACGCGAACTGCCGAAACCCTTTTTGAAAGTAGTGCTTGTTGGGCGTGTAGGTGAGCGTATGCCCATCGTCGTGAAAGTCTTTATTGAGTGCCATATGATCTCCTTGAGGGGGCGTACTAGACGTTGGACGTGCAAGCCAGGGTGGAACGATTGCGGTTGCTGAGACGAGCGTGAGTTGTGACGCAACATAGCGCCGTGGGCCAGGACGCAGTGAGTTGGGATCGTACAGGTTGGTACAATTTGCCGAGTCTCTCACCAGGAAGTTGCCACCGTCAACACCCGTGAGTACGATCACATGGTTCCCTGATGCGTGCCACGGGTAGGGATTACCCCCAATTTGTACATCGACGACGCTTGCTTCACCCACAGCCACGATGCAGGGATAGCCTGCACGTAGCCACAACGCGATAGAGGCGCTGTTCATGTCGATCCCCTGATAGTGCAAGCCCAACTCACCTAACAGGTCGTATTCCTGTTGGAGTGACATACCATCGGTGTTCGCGCCTGTATTGGAACCGTCGTACTTTGCGTACCATGCCGATGCTTGATCGCTCACCTGTTGCGCATTGAGTGAAGGGTGCTGCCCATTCTTTGACATGCTCTTTGCCATCAGGACAGAATAGAAGCCACACATAAATTGAGACTTCCCAAAGGGAAATTGATCTGCTTCTGAGACATTGACTACCTCTGCAAATGCCATCATGTTACCCTTTCGTTGATTGCTTGTTTCTTTTCAGTGTACTCTTGCGCAATCGTCAATTATCCCTACCCTATATAAGAATTTGTAAAATACGACTTTCAAACGTCACCTCACCCGTAACAAACTGCACAACCGCTCGTATGCTGAAGATGCCAGCGTTGGCAACATCGGCTGCATTCCAGACGTATTGCGCTACCCCATTCAGCGCATCCACAATTGACCACGTACCTAGCCCATTCACCTCTATTTGTGTAGATACATCTTTGATGAGCAGGGCTATAGCAGTACCATCTAGCCCTGTCAGATCGTAGACGGTGTACTGTCCCGTGAGCGGATTGATGAGATGATCGGTAAACGTCACCGTAAGGGGATTGCCTGTATCACCCGCCGTACGTGGTGAGAAATCGTCAATAAGTAACAAACCCATGTTATGCCTCCTCTAATTCCAGTATGCCCCTTGCCGCTTGCATCGTCATATTCCCTCGTGCTGCTTGAAACGTGATAGGTGATGTGGCCTCAATCAACCGGAACAGACACGCTGCATCACGCACTCCTGTTCCTGGTAAGACCAGCCTGAAGCGTGATTGAGCGTCCAATCTGCGTATGCTGAGCAGACGAAAGCGCGAAGGTGTGAGTTTAAGCGTGATGCCTGATTGCACCCTCAAGCGTGTATGACTATCCTTGAATTGTGTCCCTGATTGCACGCGTAGTCTCGATACGGCATCAACACTCTTTATCGCAAGCAAACGGAACCTCGATTGAGCATCTTTTGCAATGCCAGCAACCATCAACCGGAACCGGGATACACTATTCTTGAGTTGACCGCCTGATTGTTGCCGAAACCTATTCGCGCTATCATGTAATATGTTCCCAGATTGCACGCGAAGCCGGGATTGAGCATCTTTTGTCGCAACAATGACCAACCGGAAACGTGCTACAACGTCTCTGAGCACTACCGCCGATTGCTGACGGAAGCGTGTAGGGGTATCGTGTGGTGTGACGCCTGACTGGACTCTGAAGCGTGCTAGAACGTTCTTGAGTTGTGCTCCTGATTGGAGCCTGAAACGGGACTCAGTGTCTTTTAATGACACGATCACTAAGCGAAAGCGTGCTACAGCATTTTTGTAGGTGATACCCGATTGCACCCGGAACCGAGACGCGCTATCTCTTGCCTGAACGATGGATTGTACCCGGAACCGCGAGAGTGTATCAACGCTTTTCGTTGCCAGTAGTCGAAATCTACTCAGCACATCCCACGCACGCGACGATGGCAATTGGAGGCGAAAACGAGCAGGGATATCATGCAAGGTTGTACCTGATTGCACCCTGAAACGCGTTTGGCTATCCTTGAATGCAACAATCACCAACCGAAAGCGATTGAGCGCGTCATGCGTCAATACACCTGATTGTATTCTCAGTCTGGATAGAGCATCCTTTGAAACAATGGCAGACTTTTGCCGAAATCTTGTGACACTATCAACACTCTTTGCAGCCAGAACACGGAACCGAGTTGTACTGTCTCTGAGCAGGGATACCGACACCCTGAACCGATTGATGGTATCCCTTGCGGTTATTGCTGATTGTTGGCGAAAGCGTGCTGGTGTGTCTCGTAGCGATGTCGCAAGCAAACGGAACCGTGAGAGTGCATCATGGGTGAGCGTTCCTGATTGGACACGAAATCTACTCAGTGCGTCAAGTGCTCGTGGGATACCCAACCTGAAACGAGCAGACACATCAACGCTCTTGTTCGCAAGCACGCGAAACCGGGTTGCGAGATCCACACTCTTTGTGCTGAGCAGCCTGAAACGCGCCTGGGCGTCTTTATTCTGTTGTGCTGACTGGACCCGGAACCTGGACACGGCATCTTTGAGTGGGGTGATAACCAGTCTGAACCTATTGAGGGCATCCACACTCTTTGTGCTGAGTTGGCGGAACCTGCTTGTCGCATCCTTATTCTGAACTGCCGACTTGACGCGCAATCTGCTCACTGCGTCGTGAGTCAGTACACCGGATTGCACCCGAAACCTGCTGAGTACGTCCTTTGAAATAATGGCAGATTGGAGGCGAAAGCGTGAAAGCGCATCAACGCTTTTTGTGGCAAGCAAACGGAAGCGTGAAAGTGCATCTTTCGTCACCGCAACAACAGAGGTAAGACGAAAGCGAGAGGCAATATCAGGATAGGATATCGCATCAGTGACGGTGAAACTATCAAAATCCCAGGTGGTTGCGGAATTGTTGGAACTGAGGGTGAGTCCAAAGGTACCAGCCCCGGTAATGCTGCTATCAGTTCCGCTAATCGTCCACCCTGATGGTTCCCCGCTTCCATCAGCCCATACCTTTGCACCCAGGAACGTACCCACAATACGGAACCTGATCCAATAATACGTATTGATGGAAGGGGTAAACGCTGTGGTGAAGAGATCGGTGCCTGTTCCTGTAATGGCCTTTGCAATCGTGAATGAGTTGTTATTTGGGCTATAGCGTGCAATATAGAACGTATTGGTCGCTGTTTGCCGCAACATAATACCTGCACGTGTCGCTGTGGTTGCACTCACCTGGACACGCACAAGCCCCTCAGCATTGGCGCTAGTGGTAGCTCCCAATTTCACCGCAGTAGCGGATGTACACGAGGTTGCATGACCTTCATTGGAGGCAATCGAGAGCGTTGCTGCCCCTAGCGTTGTGGTATAGGTGTTGCCATCGGTAGAGGTGCCCCACGCTGCTTGATTGGCGCGTGTGAAGGTATCATTCCCTATTACTTTTGTGAGTGCGATGGCAATCCTCCTCTACGATAGACGCAATCCGAGTACATCAAGCGAGAGCTTCCCCAATGGCAAGATCCCTGGACGCCACGTTCCAAAGGCATAGACATTGCTTGCATACTCAATCAGCCCATCTTGCCTATCCCACACCGCACACGTACACGCGCCCGATACCTTGTCTATCACTTTTCCGATGAGCTGGCATTCCTCCTGTTTGCCAGCTACGAGCATATGCATCGTCGCGATCTTGAGTTGAAATACCGTTCCCGGCTCCTCTATCAAGAAGGTTACGACACGCTCATCAGGACAATGCAACGACACCGTTTTGATCTTGAGAATGTCGCCAGCGCTCACCAGATCCAATGACCAATCGAGCGCACGTAACCCGCCTGCACGCATGTCCCATATCGCTGTACGCTCACTGAGGATACGCCCGGTGCTCAGTTCACACGTCCACCACGAACTAAGTGGATGGAGTGCCTTGACTACTGTGAGAATACTTGATTGTATACCCATACTACCCCTTAACTATAAGAATATTGGAACGTCTCGACAAACTGCATAAGCGTGCTTGTACTCATGTTCGGACCACTGTATAGTACTGTTTGATAGTAGATGTTCCCGGCTGTTAATGCCGTTGGTGTGCTCGGATACGCGATATATTGGACGGCACCCTGTAATGATTGCCATGTTGCCAGCCATGCCGCCGCGCCTGGTGAAACACTCCCTGCTGTTCCTGATGTTGCCGTAAGGGTTGTCCCGGCTGCTGCTGCTGAGAGGTTTGCTGTTCCTGATGTACCCCACATATTGCCTTTGAGGTAGGATGTGCTTGATGTATCCGTTGCGTGCCCATTGACCACAGGAGAGCCTGATTGCGCCCCTGGTTGCGTACCAGCCGAGGGGGCTGCGTGGGATGTATCACTATAGGCTGTAAGAGAGGGGGCTGCTGCAAACGTGCCCAACGCATCGAAACTGATACGTTTGACATTCGATTTGCTAAGCGTGCCATCATAAAGACACTTGATCCCGGTGGTATCTGCTGAGAAGCCCCACTGTTCAGGGACAACACCCACGGAACCAGGACGGGTGAAGAGAGGCCACGATGCGGACGCTGTACCCGCCGCTCCTGCACCTGATGCACAATATCTAAACTCGTTCGCTCCTCCACTTCCACCGAATGTAATATCGTTCCATGTAGGACTGGCATCTGAAACACTGTTAAATTGACTTTTAATCGTTGTGAAGTCTGCGCACATAATTGTACCTCTTTTCTATATTTACACGTAAATCGTGCTCCATGATCCAACGTTTGCACCTGACGTGCAGGTTACTGTGTAAAATGTGATCGTGGTTGAGTCTGATCCCCCCTGCATAATCACCTGTTCCACATCAGTGATGAGCATGAGTACGTCGGCTAAAGTCGCTCCGTACTCTGGACAATACACAGGCAACAATTGCCCGGAATGCAGGCCACCGCGTAACGTGACAAACGTCCAGGTTTGTGACAGGATGCTCCACTGTGCACAATCGGACGTTGCCAGCGCTTGTGCCGCCAACGCATTCAACCCCGCTACCTTTGTCACTACCTCCACAATGCCTGTGGTGCTTCCCTCAAGCGCAGCGACGATGGTTTGTTGTGCGGTATTGTTGGCTATCTCTACCACCGGGATTTGCCCATAGTAGGGAATAGAGAGTACATCGCTCCCATCAAGCGGCGTCTCACTGAGATCTTGCGAGATGGTTTTGGATCCAATTTGATAGTAGAAGTCCATCCCGGTATCGACGCCTTGCACACCCACAAGCGCTGATTGCCCATTGAGCGTGATAGCAGGTGCAAACGCAACAGGCCATGCTAGTTCCCAGGACTGCGTGAAGCCATCACCCATCCTCGTATCAGGGATAAGCGTCGTTGTATCAATGCCCCCAACAATGATTGACCTATTGCGATAGAGCGGTGATTGCTTGACCAGTGTTGGCGGTGTGCTCCACTGGATATCCCCTATTTGCTGCCCATTGATGAGGGAGCTATTGACGGTGGCGAGAGGCCAATCAGCAGGGGTTGCTGCATGACTTTGGAAGGTGAGCGCCCCCGCGTCAGTGACACCAACGGTATAGCCTGGACACTTGCCAGCGATATCACTCAACGCAGCCATCACACTGGCATTGTATTGATAGTTCTGCACACCGATAACGCCGCCACTCATCAACTGCTGACCACGTACGCTGGTCACAAGGTCGGTCACGGCTGGTGTAAGCGTTGGATCAGTGCTGGTAAGCGTCAAACGTGTCCACACGCTCTTGCCTGTTACATCGTCGCCAAACTGCTGACCACGGATGCTATACCAGTTGGTTTGTGTGGTAGAGGATTGCAAGAAACCGATAGAGCCAGGCCCGGCGAGTGAGGCATCAACGATACTTATCATCGACACACCATCGAAATACGCAGTGTGAGAGGTCGTACTTGATATAACTTTGAACGTGTGGTAGGTGCCACGAGTGAAGGCGATAACCACGCTTGCGAGTACCCCTGATGTCACACTTGCAGCACGCTTATAGATCTTGATCGTGTTGGGATTGGTGCCACTGGACGCATCGCTAATAATGGCAAAATAGAAGTTGTTGACGTCAGTATAGCGCCATATCAAGCCAGCGTTTGCCGCTTGATTGAGTGTCGCGTCAACCTGCACATCTTTTGCACTGACTTGGTTCCACACGTACAGGCCATTGGTTCCATTCAAGGCAGTCAAGCGAGAATTTGTGGTATCGAATGTCCAGGTTGCGTTGACACCCGCGCTATAGTTCGTACTCGTATAGTTCCCGGCTGTACTCACTGAGAAGCCGTCGCTCACACTCACAGGTTGCGCCGTGATCGTCGGAATAGCCCCGCCGTTGGTGGCTGCTGTCCATGCCCCGGTTGCGCCAATAAGCGACTCTTCCACAACCAGCGTTGTACCCGTTGGTGTGTTGGCAGTCCAGGTGATGCTAGACGAGCCTACACGTCCAACGGAGCCGATAGCCAGCGATGGGCTCACTCGCGTCCCTGTTGCGTTATAGTTCCCCACAACCAGCGCGGTAATGCCACTCAGAATAGGGGTGCTATTGGCGTTTTGCGTGCTCAGTGTTTCACGGATGAGCAGAGACACGCCAATAGTGGAAACACCCGGCGTGAGTTGTGGGATCACTGCGTTGTTGGTGCATGTGGCCCAGGTTGACCCGCCATTGATGCTGCTTTCGATGAGTAACGTGGCGTTGCCCGGCGTATACGCATTCCAGAGGATAATACTATTCTCCACACTGCCGAGCGCATTGAGAGCAAGCGTGGAATGTACCCGGCTTCCGGTAAAGGCGGAGGACATGATACCAAAGTTGTCAAAAAATGCAGTGACGCGAGGGATGGTATCGTTGTACAGCCTCAGTCCGAGATAGCCCGCTGCCGTCCAGGTGCTATCGGTGGCGTTGATGTACAAAATGTCATTAATGTAGACCTGATGGGTATTCCCGTTCACGACGAGTTTTATGTGGTAGGTGTCGGATGCCACAAACAGGACGGTGACGCGCTGTACGATGGTTCCTGCACCCGCTCCGCTTGGCGTATTCGTTCCTCGTACAAGCGTGATCGATTGCGCTTCCATCTGCACCGCATAGGCATAGGTATCATTGGCATTTTGCCAGCCCGTTGTGCGATAGACCAGCCCCATATTGACGCTTGACGTGATATCCGTATGATGCACGATGTCGATTTCAGCAATGAAGTTTTGCCATTGCCCGGCCCAATCCATGCGGCTTCGCATCTCAGAAGGAGCCGGGTTGAGGCCACAGCGCTGAATAACTTGTGAATTATGCATACCAAGGACCGCATTGCTCCCAATGGTGCCATAGGTGGTCATGTTGGAGATATCCCCGTCATCCCACCCACGATACATCCCGGTCAATTGTTCTCCTGCTACGTTGGTGCCCGTGGCCGCATAGTAGGTTACGTTTGTGAGTGTCCCACTTGCAAAGTCTGTGCTTGTTTTGTCACTATCCATTGCATCGCTTTTCGTTGCCGCGTAGGATGGGGCAATCGATGCAGTGCAATCAAGCAGTGCAGGGGTAATCGTTGGATCAGGGCCAGCAAGCGAGAGCGTTTGCCGAAACGTCAAGGTTTTACTTGTTGTCGTAAACCCGGCGAGCAGATCAGGAAGAGGGGTGTGATTGGTACACGTTTGCCATGTCGCGCCCCCATCGTAGGACGTTTCAAGGAGGATCGGCGGTGGATAATTCGCGGCATTGGTTGCCATCGGTTGCACGTAAGGGGCTTCTGACCAACTGATGAGCGAACTCTTTGCAATAGCAGGATTGGAAATGCTATAGGCTGATGAGACGCGTTGTCCCGTGTCGCTATACGCCGTCACCGTTGACAGCTTCACCCCATAGTACCCCTGGTTGCCGATCTGCTTGTTGACTGAGAGCGTGCTTGAAAAGAAGGTAATTCTGACGACATTGGAACTATTCTGGATCGTTGCGTTACGCACGTAGGCTGTGTACGTGCCGGGGGCATCTCCTTCAAAGGCGATAGAGCAGAATGCAATGGTTTTCCCAGTAAGATCCACGGTTGGTGTGGTGAGTGGGAACACTCGATGCATCCATTGATCATTGGCATATCCTGACAAAACGGTGTTTGGGTGACAGGCAAATCCATATTGGTCAGCTACGACAATATCGCGTAGTGTCGTATTGTCCGTAAAGGTAATGTCCAGTCCACAGACAATAGAGGGAGAGGTTGAGGAGACAAACACATCATAGACAAATTGATCATCGGTGTTGAGGGTGACTGAGGCTGTGGAGATCTCCGTGTACACATAGAGGTTGGTTCCCAGGTTGGCGGTGGCGGTTCCCGTGTACTTCATTGCTGCTGTAGACGTGAGGGAGAGCGCGTTGTTTGCTCCCACGACATTGGTGAGCGTGCCTGTATTGAAGTCGGTGGTACTCGTCTCTGTTTTTGTGAACGTGGTTCCTGCCAAGGCTAGTGTGAGGTCACCACTAGAAGCCGATGTGCTCACCAGCGTACCCGCGCCGAAGGTCGTGCTATCCGTATCGTGGTCAAGCGCATAGTTGGCGGTGACACCTTCAGCAGCGAGATATTTCGTGTGCAGATCCGTTACGGCGTCCCCTGCTAATGTCCCGGCAAAATCAGGTTGTATCACTTGTCGCTTGCTAGGAAGCCACGTCTTATCCTTGCAAATGATGATCCATTTCTTGCTTGCCGTGGGATTGATCAGTTCAGGTTGTGCCGAGTCGATATAGCCGCCAAATTGCAACCCAAAGACGCTATCGGTGATGGTGACGGTTTGCTGTTGCGTGTAGGTGGCGGTTCCCGGTGCATCCCACACCGTGAATTGAGCAGTGGAGGTTCCTGCTTCTTTGTCGGATATTTTGATGCGATCGCCTGAAAAGATAGAGACAGGTGAACCAGCGATATTTACGACTACAGACATAGTTTCACCGCCTGTATACCTGTATGCTCTTGCCAGCGCTGTATAATCGACTCACAATACTCAGGTGATAATTCCATGCCATAGCACGTACGCCCTGTGTGCTCTGCGCTGATAAGCGTTGTACCGCTTCCCAGGAAGGCATCATACACAAGGGAGTTGTCAGGAGTGCAAAGCTCAATAAGACGGTTCATAAGGAGAATGGGTTTTGCTGTAGCATGTCTGTTAGCAGATACATTTTTACTACTATGGTGCTCAGGGAGAAAAGACCACACATTTGTAAAACTTGTAAATTCTGGTGATCGATCACTTATCCTAGGCATGTAGTCGTAACTAGAGATATGATTGTCTCCAACGTCACGTACAGATGTTTCAATACCCTTCGCCTTGAGCCTTAAATCTTTGATGTGACGGTCTATTCCTTCAAGTGCAATCACATCAACAAGCACTCCCGGCAACTTCACATCTTCATAGCGCCCCTTGCATTGGTGATAAGAAGCCTTGCCATAGGCATAGATAAAGAGGTTTTCATATGCCCTTGTAAGTGGTTGCGCAATGGCATTGACGATCCTTTTTACCCATGCGATTTGATCTTTGTATCTCAGTTTTGAAGTCTCTAACACATGCAGCCACTCCACCATAAAAGGCATTTGATGAGTAAAGGCAAAGAACCCGACTTGCTTCAAGTGCGATGTAACCAACTCAATAAATGCGCTCACATCCTCTATCTTCACATCCCAGGTATCAATACCTATACCGTAAGGAGGATCAGCAAAGATGAGATCCATGTGTTCACCTTGCAATAACCTTGCTACATCCTCACCAGACGTGCTATCACCACACATCAAACGATGCTTCCCTAGTGTCCATATGTCGCCACGTTGCACCTGTACAGGCTCTACCCACATATTCGCTTGTTGCTGGATATTTCTCATTATCGTCTCACCTGTGCCACAAGGCGTATCTCATTCGTCAAGTGTGGGCCCAACGCCTTTGCCACGTCTCGCCCGTCCATTTGTATGATGATCGTTTGTGTCCCGTTGCCTTGCCCTGATGTGCCATTCACGCTGTATCCTGTACCCGTGGCAGGGGTAAAGAGGTGATCCATCGATGACTTGAGCATGTGGGATGAGTTGTCAACGCCCGATGCAATCCCATGTACCAGCGCTGGCCCGAACTCGTCCAATTTGCTGAGTGGCCCCTCTTTTGCTGGTGAATGTGGGAGGAAGTTGGCAATAGCCGAGGCGACATTTTGCGCCGCCTGAATGACCGAGCCGATAGAGTTCTGGATACCAGAGGCAATACTTTGCACGATGTTTGCACCCCATTGCACCGCCGAGTTCGCAATCCCACCCAGACCAGAGGCGAAGTTACCTGCTGTAGTGCCGATCCATGAGAGGACGACATGCGTTATACCTCCAAGACCGCTAAAGAAATTGCCTGTCGTGGTGCCGATCCAAGAAACAACAATATGAGTGATCGTGCCTAGCCCACTCATAAAGTTCCCGGTGGTCGTTCCAATCCATGACACCACCGTGTGTGTGATAGTGCCGAGTCCACTGATCCAACCGCCAACCATCTCCCCTAGATGTGCCTGCTGAGTATTGACCCAGGTCGTGGTTGCGTCATTGGCGCGGTCATACCAGTTCTTACGTGCCTCAAGGTCAGCGGTTTTCATGTCGTTGAGTTTTGTCTTGTGCTGATCTTTTTCGTCTGTGAGCGCTTTTATGGTACCTGTCGTGGTATCAATTTGCTTATTGATGGCATCGAGTTTCATGAGGTCACGTGTCTTCGTCGAGCTGTCTTTCTCCGCAAGGATCTTCGCAACGAGTTGCGTCTTTTCATCGTCCAGGGTTTTGAGCACGCCGTTTTTCTCATCGACTTGCTTAGCAATGGCAGCAATCTTCGTCTGTTCACGGATCTGTGGATCTTGCGCCTGCAATTGCTTGAGCGTGGCAAGGTGCTGGGTTTTTTCTTTGTCCAGTTCCTTGAGATCGCCTTGCGTCGTGGCTATTTGCGCATTCAACGCGCTGAGCCTGATCTGCTCACGCGATTTCGCCGCTCCATCAGCCATGCCTTTGATCTTGGCAATGAGTTGCGTGCGTTCGTCCTCCTGATTGGCAAGCACGCCGCGTTTCTGCTGCTCTGAAATCTGGATTGTCTTGAGTGCGTTCTTCTGATTGAGTTCTTGTTGTTGCAGTTGTGATTGCTTCGTTTTCCCGGTCAACCAATCCATGATTGCGCCCCAATTTTTAATTAAAAGGATAATTCCTGTGACCGCTAAGGCCACCAGCGCGATTGCCGCAATCATCGGAAGAAATTCGATAGAGGCCATGATTGCCGCCGCACCCATTGCCACCAGTGCATTGATCAGCAGCATGATGCCCACACCCGCAAGTACCACGAGCACGCCCTCAAGCGCTGCTGCTGCAACCTGATTGGTCTGGAAAAACTTCACAATGCCAGCGCCCGCTGAAATCATGTTGCCTATCCCGGTTGCCAGCGCCTTGACCGCATTTTCCACCCCATGCGTTTTATTTTCCCAATCCAGAAAGTTCTTAACAAGGGGTGTCACCTGATCAAGCAAATTACCAAGAAGCGGTAAGAGTTCCGTTCCGAGCGTGATACCTAATACCTCCATTGAGGCTTTGGCACTATCCATTTTGAAGTTGAAGGTGCCCTGAATGGTAGACCAATTCTCAACATCCTTGCTCCCTTTGCGTAAAGCGGCGGCGGCGGCGTCCGTGTTTTGCCCCAGGATACCGAGTCCTTGGTTCATGATTTCCAGGCCAGCCACACCAGATTTGGAGCCACCGAGAATGGCAAGAATGGCGCGATTATACTCAACAGAGCCAGGGGTGAAGTGTTGGCTCACCGCATCTTGGATCATTTTGAGCGCACCCGGTACTGACGTTCGCAAGGTTTCAGCTAGTTTGATACTATCGAGTCCCATAGCCGCCATCTCTTTTTTAGCGGCTCCCACTGGACTTGAGAGCATCTTGAACATCATCGCGAGATGGGTACCAGCCGATGTCCCACGATCCCCAGCATTCGCCATCGTCGAAAGTGCCCCCTCTACATCACCTAACTTGATATGGAAAGCAGCAGCCACCGGGAGCACATTTTTGAGCGACCCAGTGAGATCGTCCATGTGCATTTTGCCAGCCGCTACCGTCGTGATGAGGGAGTTCATCACATCAGCCGCTTGAGAAGCAGGGAGGCGATAATTGACCATGGCTGTCGTGAGCACGTCGGTGGTCTGGGCAAGGTCGGAATTTTCGGCCTTCGCCCCCTGAGCCGCCGCTTGTAGCACTTGCAAGCCACCCGCCCCTAGATGCAGGGCACTCTCTACATTGAACATCCCTTTTGCGAGTTGGTCAGTGCCCGTTCCGGTATCGGCACTCATCTTGAGAATACCAGAACTCACCGCGTTAAGGCTTGCGGGGGCCAAACCCGCCGATGTCACCAATCGCGTCATAGAAGTTTGAAAGTCACCTGCACTCTTCACCGACTCACCGATAGCCGCGCCAATCCCAACGAGGCCAGCAACGACCATACCCGCACCTGTCGTAAAGCCAGCCGTATCCGCCATGAAAAGGACCATCACTTCGCCAAGGAGGGGCATATATGATAGTCCTTTCTGTTACTTCTTGTTCATTCGTTCGGCTTTGATCAGGAAATACGCTTTCCACTCTAAAAGTTTGCTCGATGTGATCTGATGCAGCATCACGTCTGGGTCGATGTATCCGAGTTGGTCGGCGATGAAGAAAGCGTCGAATCGATTACCGTCCCGTTCAAGTTTTTTTTGGCATCGATGAGATCATCTTTTGACATGCCGTTAAGCGACATCGCCGTTTCCGCAACACGTTCAAGGATTTCTCCTGGTGTGTGCAGGTTGACCGCGTCTCTGTCCAGGGGCTTAAATACCAATTCGCCTGCTTTCGGGTGATCGTTGGGGTAGGGATGTGTCGCCGCCTCCACGTCACGTTGGTACTTTGCCAGGGCTTTATCATAGGTGGCTTGCTCTTGGATGGTGGTTTGATCGTCTTCAAGTGGTGCCGGTTCAAACGGCGTTGGTGCGGTTCCATCTTGCACCGGATAGCGCAAGGATCGGACGAGCAGTTCACCATACATGAGCTTGATATTAACGCGACCAGTCTTTTGATCAAAGCTATTATTGAGCGCATCACCCTTCTCGTTTCCCATCAATTCTTGCAAGGTG
>CAAGKR010489993.1_pt1 | contig 32245 bp, 25 predicted proteins | sample 2556971 | NCBI WGS metagenome assembly CAAGKR01 (sample SAMEA5207829, study PRJEB30636) | soil metagenome | biome: forest; feature: boreal; material: soil | place: USA | collected 2011-09 | depth 1 m | reverse complement strand
TCCGCTGTTGAGCACCAACTGCACGAATGCCATTGGCCCGAGCCGCTGCGCTATGCCGGCAAAATAAGCCGACAGATGCTGCGCGTAGGGATCGGCCGGTAAGTAGTCGCGCGAACTCTGAGGCTCGAGAAAAATCTTTGTACTCGGTGTCGGATTGTACTCGAGGTAGAGAATCTGATAGAGCTGCGCATGATTCTGCTGGTTCAAACCGGCCGTGTGCACGAGCCACGACGGCGCGATTGTGAATGTGCCGAACATCTTCGGCGTTTTTAAGAACGGGATGGTTACGGCGAGCGAGTAAACTTGAGTCGTGCGCGTACTTATGCCGAAATGCGGAACGCCATTGAGATCGACGAACGGAACGACGTCGCCATTAGCGTTCGAAGCATTGACTTGCGACCAGCGCGACACGTAGGTCGGCGTAACGACGATCGGAATCGCCCGCCCTCGAAACTTGCCGACGTTGATCAAGTTCTCCCACAGGCCGAGAAAGAATTTGTCTTTCGTCGTCACGTCCACCGGTGCACTGATGCCCGAGCATGTGCTCGAGGTAGCGCCGCTAAGGTCCACGCAGCTTGGATTCACGCCCGGAATCGGCGGAAAACCGTTAGGAAGAAAGAGCGGAACCTGTCCGCTATTGAAGCCGACCGGATAGTGCTGCAACTCGTAGTAGTTCGCAACCACGCTCATCTTCGGGCTGAAACCCCAGCCGGCAACGACGTCGGTGCCGCCCTGCAGCCATTTGCTTCCGAAACTTCCGATGTTGCCGTACGGGCGAGCGATCGAGAAGTCGAGCGTGTACGTGAACCCGGTCGGCAGACCGGTTTGTGCGCTGCCTCCAACCGGCGCTTGTCCTACCGGCGGAACTTGCGCCACCGTTCCATCGGGCAACACTGGCGCGCTCTTCTTGGCGGCTTGTGCGTTTGCGGCGTTCTTGATCGCAGTATTCGCGCCGCGAACTACCGCGCCGAACGGTCCGGTGATATCAGCCAGTGCCGGCGTTGCAACGATGACAGTTGCCAACGCAAAAGCGCCGCAAGTACGAAGAAACGAACGAAGCATCAAATCGATCTCCAACAGCTAGGAAGTGCCTACTACTGCTCGGCAGCGGGAAAACCCTGTCCTTTGAGAGCGCCGGCTAGGCGGGAACGGGTGGTTCGCCTTCAGGCAGTCCGAGCTCGGGCAAGTCTTGAGGCAGAGCTCGCGCGCGTTTGTGCCTCAGCCCCCACGACTTCACGATCACGTACAGCACCGGCGTGATCGCTAGATTGAGGATCGTCGAAACGACCATGCCGCCGAAGACCACCGTCCCGAGCGAATGGCGAGCCGCGCTGCCAGCACCGCTTGCGAAAACCAGCGGCGTGACGGCGATAATGAAGGCGATGGACGTCATGAGAATAGGACGCAGTCGCGTCTGCGCCGCGCGAGATGCAGCGGTTATTAGGTCTGCGCCTTGCGCGAGCTGCTGATTTGCAAACTCGACGATCAGAATCGCACTTTTGCTTGCGAGGCCGATCAACATGACGAAGCCGACCTGCGCGTAAGCGTCGCTTGCGATGTTGCGGACATCGAGAAAGACGAGCGCGCCTAGGACCGCCACGGGTACCGCAAGCAGCACGATGAACGGATCGACGAAACTCTCGTACTGCGCCGCCAATACGAGAAACACGAAGACGATCCCGACGCCAAAGATGAGCGCCGAGAGCACGCCGCCCTCGATCTCGTCGAGCGAGATGCCCGACCACTCGTAATTCACGCCGGGCGGATCGATCTTCGCGGCCAGCGCTTCCATCGCTGAAATCGCTTGTCCCGAGCCTTTTTCGCGCGCCGCGGAACCGTTGATTTCGATCGACCGGTAGAGATTGTAATGGGTGATGATCGGGGCCGAAAGCCCGAGCTTCGCCGACGCGAGGCCGCCCAGCGGCACCATTCCGCCATCTTTGGAGCGTACGTACAGATACTGCAGTGACTGCAGCGTTGTGCGGTACGGTTCTTCCGCCTGCACCATCACGCGATAAGACCGGTTGAGATAATCGAAGTCGTTGACGTAGAACGAGCCGAGGTCGGTCTGCATCGTGTTGAAGATATCGGTCAGTGAGACGCCGATCGATTTCGCTTTCTCGCGATCGACGTGAATCTGCATCTGCGGCGAATTGATCCTGAAGGTCGTGAAAACGTTGCGCAGATTCGGGTCTTTATTCCCCAGTCCCATGTAGCCGAATGCCGTCTGCATCAGCACGGGAAGTCCGACGTTCCCGCGATCCTCGAGCTCGTACTGAAAGCCGCCGAAGTTGCCGACGCCTTGAATGGCCGGCAGATTGAACGCGAAGACCTGCGCGTCGGCAATTCCGAAGAACTGCATTTGAATTCGCTGGAGCAGATTCTCAAGCGAATGTTGCGCGCCGCGGCGTTGCGACCACGGCGCAAGCCGGGCAAAGAGGATGCCGCGGTTCGGCCCGCTGCCGGTAAAACTGAACCCCGAGACGTCGAATACGTGTAATATCTCCGGTTGGCGGCTTAGGATCGCTTCGACGCGGCGCGCTACAGCGAGTTCGTGCGCAAGCGAACTTCCTTCGGGTGCCTGAATCGTGACGACGAAGAAGCCTTGATCCTCATCGGGTATGAACGCGGTTGGCGTTGTCCGGAAGAGCACGAACGTTGCAAGCAGTGCGCCCATAAAAAACGTCGCGACGACGTAGCGAGCCTTGAACAGGCGCGGGAGCACATCGCGGTACCAGCCTCGGAACGAGGCCAACCCGCGATTGAAGATCACGAAGAGCGGGAAATGCGCGTGGTATTCGGTGTGTAGCAGGCGTGCCGACATCACGGGCGTGAGCGTGAGTGATGCAAAGAGCGAGATCGAGATCGATGCGGCGATGGTCATCGCGAACTGGCGGTAGAGTTGCCCGGTCGTTCCCGGGAAGAATGCCACCGGGACGAAGACGGCCAGGAGAACGAGCGACGATGCAACGACCGCGCCCTGCACCTCGCGCATAGCTGCGGCAGCGCCTTCGTTCCCGCTCATGCCTTTTTCTTGAATGAAGCGCGCGATGTTCTCGATCACGACGATCGCGTCGTCGACCACCAAGCCTGTCGCCAGCGTAAGACCGAAGAGGGTGATCGTGTTGATCGTGAAGCCGAAGAGCTTCATCACGAAGAACGTGCCGATTAGGGAGATTGGAAGCGTGACGGCTGGAATCAGCGTCGAGCGCGGATCTTGCAAAAAGAGATAGATGACCGCGATGACCAGGAAGATCGAGAGCAAAAGCGTCCAGATAACTTCACGGATCGATTCGCTGACGAATTCCGAGCTGTCGAAAGCCATTTCCCAAGTGACGCCCGGCGGAAATGTTTTTTGGAGCTGCGCGAGCTGTGCGCGGATGCCTTTTGCGACCTGCAGCGCGTTCGCGGTTGGGAGCTGCAGGACGCCCATACCCACGACGTTCTTGTTTCCGTCAAAGGCGATGACGCTCGAATAGTCTTCGGCCCCAAGTTCGACGCGCGCCACGTCACCGAGCCGCGTGAAGCCCCCGTTTGGATCGGCGCGTACGATGATGTTGCGGAACTGCGAAGGGTCGCTCAAGCGCCCTTCAGCGCGCACGCTGATCGTAAAGGGCTGTGTGCTTGGTTCGGGCGCGCCGCCGATGCTGCCGGCCGCGACTTCGACGTTTTGCTCCTGCAGAGCGGCGATCACGTCGGAGATAGCGAGATTGCGCGCCTGCAATCGACGCGGATCAACCCATATGCGCATAGCATAGCGGCGCTGACCGAAAATAATGACGTTGCTCACGCCTGGTACGCGCTTGAGTGAATTGACGACGTTGAGTTCGGCGTAGTTGCTCAAGAAGAGTTGATTATATTGCGAGCCATTGGAACTCAGCGCGATGGCCATCGCGAAGCTGCCGGAATTTTTGGCAACCGTGACGCCGGTTTGCTTGACTTCATTGGGAAGACGGCCGAGTGCGGATTGAACCGCGTTCTGCACGTCGGTCGCGGCGATGTCCAGGTTCGTTCCGAGATTAAAGGTACAGGTGATGGAGCTCGAGCCATTGTTCGAACTGGTCGAGGTGATGTAGCGCAGGCCTTCGACGCCGTTGACGGCTTGCTCGAGCGGCGTCGTTACCGCCGACTCGACCGCTTCGGCGTTCGCACCCGTATAGACGGCATTGATCGTGACGACGGGCGGCGCGATCTGCGGATACTGCGCGATCGGCAAAGTCGGAATGACGATCAGTCCGGCGATGAGGACTATCAGCGAACAGACGGCCGCAAAGATCGGCCGCCGCAAAAAGAATGGAGTCACGGTTCTTCGCTAGGCAAAAGCCTGTTCGGCGTGATACGAGCTGCGCGAGAGCGGGCTCGAAACGACTTGATGGAAGCCTTTGGATTTCGCGAGCGTCCCGAGTTGCGCGAATTTTTGCGGATGGATGAAGGTTTCTACGGCCAGATGCTTCTTCGTGGGCTGCAAGTACTGGCCCATCGTAAAGATGTCGACGCCGACGGATCGCGCGTCATCCATTGCGCGTTCGATCTCTTCGTCGGATTCGCCGAGGCCGAGCATTATCGAGGTTTTGGTATAGCGTTCGCGTGCGCGCGCTTTCGCGTGTTCTAAAATGCGCAGGGATTGATCGTAGTTGGCGCGTTTATCGCGGACGCGTGGCGTGAGGCGCGGCACGGTCTCCAGGTTGTGTGCGAACACATCGGGTTTTGCGTCGAGCACGATATCCAGCGCGTTCAGATCGCCGCGGTAATCACCGCTGAGGATTTCGACGCGCGATCCCGGCACGCGCGCGTGGATTTCGCGGACGGTATTGGCGAAGATGAGCGCGCCGCCGTCGGCCAGATCGTCGCGATCGACTGCTGTTAGGACCAAATACCTCCAGCCGAGGTCGCGCACGGCTTCGGCGACGCGCACGGGCTCCAGCCAGTCCACTTCGCCCTTTGGGTTGCCCGTCTTCACGTTGCAGAAGCGGCAGCCGCGCGTGCACGTGTCGCCGAGAATCATGATCGTCGCCGTGCCAGCGCCCCAGCACTCCGCCAGATTCGGACAGAGCGCTTCTTGGCAAACCGTATGCAAACGCAGCGCGTTAACTTCGTTCTTCACGCGCTCGTAATCATCGCCGTGCGGCAGGCGTGCTTTGAGCCACTCCGGCTTCGGTTTACGAACTAGATCGATGTCGATCATGCCGTTGTCATCGTGAGCTTGTCGAACGACCCCGAGCACGGTGCTGTAAGCACCGGTGATGAGGGGCCTTCCACCCATTCCAACCCAAACTCTCGCGCGAATGCATCGAGCAGCGCTTCCTTCACCTCGACCATCGAAACCGTGCGCCCGGTTTCACGCGACAGACTCGTAAGTCCGCGGTCCGTCAGTCCACACGGATTGATGAGCCGGTTATATGATAAATCGTTCGAAACGTTGAGCGCGATGCCGTGCATCGAAGTCATCTTCCGCACTGCCAAGCCGATCGCGCATAACTGGTTGCTGCCGATCCACACGCCGGCGTGCTCTTCACAGCGTTCGCCGCGCACGCCGAAGCGCGCGCACGCTTCGATCGCCGCGCCTTCGAGGGCACGTACTAATGGCACAACTTCGCGAAAGCGTTCCAAGCGCCGAATCGGATAAACGACGAGCTGCCCCGGCCCGTGATATGTGACGTCGCCGCCGCGTTCAATCTCGACGAGATCCACGCCTCGCTGCGCGAGCGCTTCCCGCGAAAGAAGCACGTTCGCGTTCTTGGCATTCCGTCCGAGCGTGATAACCGGCGGATGCTCCACGAAAATCCACGTTTCGGGATCCTGGCCGCTGCGCACGCGCTCGTGCAACTCGTGCTGCAGCTCCCAAATCTCACGGTAAGGCCTTAACCCGAGATCGACCACCCTGGCGTGCATGAAACCTATGATTTCGCGCCCGCACCCGCGGGTTGCGGCGTTTTTGGCTTGGGGTTAACGATGTGAATCGCTTTGCCGTGCGCCGCTTCGGCAGCGTCCATGATGCCTTCGGTCAGTGTCGGATGGGGATGGATGGAAAGGCCGATGTCCTCAAGCGTCGCGCCCATCTCGAGCGCGATCACGCCTTCGCCGATCAGCGACTCCGCTTGCGGCGCGACGATGTGCATGCCGAGCAGCATGTCGGTTTTGGCGTCGCCCACGAGTTTGATCAGCCCGTCGGTTTCGTTCATCGTGCGCGCCCGGCCGCTGGCCTTGAGCGGAAATTTTCCGATGCGCGGCTCGTAGCCGTGTGCTGTTGCCTCTTCCTCTGAAAGGCCGACAGTGGCAACTTCCGGATCAGTGTAGATGCAATTCGGAATCGCGATCGGGTCAAACGCGGCAGATCGATCGCCCGCGATGACCTCGGCAGCGATCACGCCTTCTTTCATCGCCTTGTGCGCGAGGAGAGGCATGCCGCTGATGTCGCCGATTGCAAAAATGTTCTGCACCTTTGTGCGCCGTTGCGGGTCGACGTCGATGAAACCGCGTTCGTTGGTCTGTAAGCCGGCGGCTTGCAGGTTCAAGTTGTCACTGACCGGACGGCGGCCTACGGCGACGAGCACGCATTCGAACTCACGCGTTTCATTTTTGCCGTTCGTGCCTTCGCCGTTGAAACTTGCTGTGACAGCTTTTCCATCTTTTTTGACCGCGTCGACCTTCGTGTTGACCATGATCTCGACGCCCTGTTTTTTAAGAATCCTTCCGAGCTCTTTGCCGATCTCGAGATCCGTGCCGGTCAAAATCTGCGGCATCATCTCGATGACCAGCACTTTTGCGCCCAGCCGCGCATAGACCGTTGCGAATTCCAAGCCGATGACGCCGCCGCCGATGATCAAAATCGTCTTGGGGACACTCTTGAGCTGCACGGCGTCATCGGAATTGATGATCGCCGCGCTGTCGCGCGGCCACGCCTTGACGTCGACGGGCGCGGATCCGGTCGCGATCACCGCGTACTGCGCTTTGATTGTGTCGGTGCCGCCCTCTTTCGTCTTGACCGCGATCTCCGTCGGGCTCTTGAACGAAGCTTCGCCGTAGATGAACTGCACGTTGTTAAACTTGAACAGCTGCTTGACGCCGCCGACATTCGCGTTGACGACCTCGGTCTTGAACTTGGCGACACCTTCGCGATCGACCTCAGCTTTCGGCACCTTCAATCCGAGTGCGCCGGCGTGATCGATCTGCCGGATGATTTCGCCGACGTGCAGGAGCGCTTTGGTTGGAATGCAACCCCAATTCAAGCAAACGCCGCCCGCCTCGTCGCGATCCACGCAGATCACTCTCTTGCCGAGTTGCCCCAACCGGATCGCGGCGTGATAACCGCCCGGACCTGCGCCGATGACGACCGCGTCGACCTGATGTTCAGCCATGAAAATCGCCTTCGACGGGCTCTCGCTCACATCCGCCGAAGCATGCGGGCGTGAAGGCGTTCCAGACTCGGCTGCTGCGCTGGTACGCGCGGAACGGCCGTGCGCATCTGCCGTGGCGCAAGACTCGCAATCCGTATCGTGTCTTGATCAGCGAGTTCATGCTGCAGCAGACGCAGGTCGAACGCGTGTTGCCGAAATACCGCGCTTTTCTCGAGCGGTTTCCAAACGTTGAGGCGTTGGCCCGCGCGTCCCTTGCCGACGTCGTTCGGGAATGGCGCGGTTTGGGCTACAACTCGCGGGCGGTGCGGCTGAAACGGATCGCGGAGACGGTGGTTAAGCGATTCGACGGCATGATGCCGTGCGACGCGGAGGCTTTGCGATCGCTTCCCGGCATCGGTGCCTACACGGCCGCGGCGATGCGAGCGTTCGCCTTTGATTGCGACGACGCTGCATCAGATACGAACGTGCGCCGAGTCGTTCATCGCGTGCGCTTTGGACTCGAGCACCCGCCGGCGGTCTCACGCGCGCAGCTCGACGCACATGCGAAAAAGCTCGTGCCGCGCGGCCGCGGGCATGACTGGAACTCGGCACTGATGGATCTGGGCGCGACGATCTGCACGGCGCGCGCGCCGAAGTGCGGCGTATGCCCTTTGCGAAACTTGTGCGCCGCAGCTCCGATTGACGCGGCGGCGCTGCAACGTGCGCGTCCCAAGCAGCCAGCGGTTCGGTTCGAGCGGACGACGCGCTTCGCGCGAGGGCGCATCATCGATCGTTTGCGCAAGCTGCCGGCGGGCAGGCGCATCTCACTGCTCGTCTTGCGACGCGAGCTGGCAATGCTGGGCCGGTCGACCGACGAGCTGGGAGCCATCGTTGAGTCGCTCGCGCGCGACGGACTCGTGAACGTGCGCAACCGGCAGGTCGCGCTCCGCGAGTAGCGGTACTTCCGCTTCGATGCGCTTAGCAATAATCGCCGCGGCCTTGATCGCGGCGCTGTTTCCGGCGGCCGCTTCATCCCGCACGCTGGATTTTTCCGATCTTCGCTGGCTCGTTTCGTTGAGCAGCCCGCAGATTTCGCCTGACGGCAAGCGAGTAGCGTTCCTGCGCGGCCACGCCGATTTCGTCAAAGATCGAACGCAAACCGATCTCATGCTTATCGACGTGAAGAGCGGGCGGATGCGGCAGCTCACGTACGAGCGCCGCGGCCTGAGTTCGCTGCGCTGGTCGCCCGACGGCTCGCGCATAGAGTTCCTGATGTCTACGCCCGTGCAAGGCAGTTCCGATCCGCAAGAAGAGGTTTTCATTTTGCGGATGGACGGCGGCGACCCTAAGCAGATCACCAAGACGCTGCAAGGCGTGGACGGATTTACGTGGAGTCCGAATGGATCGCAATGTGCGTACATTTCGCAAGATCCAAATCCGTACAAGAAACAGATCGAGCAGCACCTCGACGCGTTCGAAATCGGCGCCAACGACTATCTGCATACCGAAGCCGCGATCCCGTCGCATCTTTGGGTCATCTCCTCGGACGGCGGAACGGCAAAACGTTTGACGAGCGGCTCGTGGAGTCTGGGAACTGTCGATCCCGGCGCCACGTCCGAGCTGACCTGGTCCGCAGACGGAAAACAGATTGCGTTCGTGCATTTTCCGACGGCTGTGATCGGCGATTCGTTGGGAGCTGTTGTGGACGTGATCGACGTGCGCAGCGGAAAGCGTGTACGGCTAACCGGAAACTCGGGACTCGAAGGCTCGCCGGATTTCGCGCCTGCGGGCAACGCGATCTCCTACTCGCGCAATACCAACGGCGACGACACCAACGGAAACGCGATCTATGTGACGCATCCCGGAGGAGGCCCGGGGAAAGATATTCGCGCGCACATCGATCGCAACATCAACGGGACGGCGTGGGCTCCAAACGGCAAAACGCTCTGGCTTTTCGGTTCGGATGGTGCGCATACGGCCGCGTGGTACGGCTCGCTCAACGGTGCGACCAAACGGGTCGATCTCGGCAGCGTCGCGATCTCGCAGACGGGAGGCGTCGCGAAGACTGGAGCGCTGGCGTTCGTCGGCACCACAACGTCACATCCGGCCGAACTCTATTTTCTGTCATCGCCCGCTTCCAACCCCGTGCGGCTCACCAGCCTCAACGGTCTCATCACGAAGCTGCAGCTCGGGCGCGTGACCGAGGTGAACTGGAAAAGCGACGGTTTTTCGGAAGATGGCGTGTTAACGCTGCCGCCAAGCTACGATCCGAAGAAGGCATATCCGTTGGTTCTGGTGATTCACGGCGGACCGCAATCAGCTTCAACACAAGCGTGGAACAGCCAGAACCAGCTCTTCGCGGCGCGCGGTTATATGATCTTCAATCCCAATTATCGCGGCAGCACGAACCTCGGCGATCGTTACGAACATGCGATTTCGCGCGATGCAGGCGCCGGGCCGGGGCGGGACGTGATGGCCGGGATCGCGACAGTGGAACGAGCTTATAAAGTAGACAAAAGCCGCATCGCGGTCTCGGGTTGGTCGTACGGCGGCTACATGACTTCGTGGATGACCGGGCATTACCACATTTGGAAGACGGCCGTCGCGGGCGCGGCGCTCAACGATTGGTTCGACGATTACAACGTCGCGTTTTACATCTACACGGACGTGCCGTGGTTCGGCGGCTCGCCCTGGAATCCGAAATACTCCGGGATGTGGCGCGACCAGTCGCCCATCACTTATGCGCAGGCAATCCGCACGCCGATGCTGATCCTCGGCGATATCGGCGACAACAACGTCACGATCACCAATTCGTTCAAGATGTATCACGCGCTCAAAGACAACGGCGTTCCCGTAGAGTTCGTCGCCTATCCGGTGCACGGACACTTCCCGAGCGATCCGGTTCGCTCAGAGGACGTCACACGCCGCTGGCTGGCTTGGATCGATCGGTACTTGAGGTCATGATGAAGCAGTTGTTTGCTCTCACTCTAGCGCTCGTTGTCGGAACGGCAGCCTCGGCATCGGCGCGCACGATGGTGCTGGCCGATGTGAAACTCATCTCCGGCCTCTCCGATGCGACGATCTCGCCGGACGGCACGGCCATCGCCTTCATTCACTCTGTGCCCGATTACAAAGCGGATCGCAACATGCGTACGCTCATGCTTTACGATTTGCGCGACAACAGCGCGCGTTCGTTGACCTCCAGCCGGTCTCGCGTCGCGTCACCCACTTGGTCGCCAGATGGGCGGCGGTTAGCTTTTCTTGCGCAAACCGGCGAGGGGAGCAACGCGCAAGAGCAGCTCTTCATCATGGATATGCGTGGCGGCGATGCCGTGCAGATCACGCACGCGCCGCTGGGAGTCGAACAATACACGTGGCGCCTCGACGGCAACGCGATCGCCTACGTTACTCCCGACGCGCCGAAGAATAAGAAAGACATCGAGCATCATCTCGACGCGTTCGTGGTCGGCGATCAGGCCTATCAAGAAAAAGCCGAGCCGACTCCAAACCATATTTGGCTCATTAATGCCGACGGCAGCGCCAACAAACGCTTGACGGAAGGATCGTGGAGCTTGCCGACGGCTACGCCGCCAGGTTCTCCGGCTTCGCCCCTCTCATGGTCGCCCGACGGGCGCTCCATCGTCTTCGCACGCATGCCCAACGCCTATGATTCCGACGGCTTCATGGCCGTGGTATGTGTCCTTGACACGCAGACCGGCGCCATTCGCACGCTCACGTCGCACGGCAAATTCGAAGGCTACGGCGATTTTTCGCCGGATGGTACGAAGATTGCGTACTGGTATCCGTTCCAAGGCGATCCTGCCGCGCAGAACGACGTGTACGTTACGTCCGCGAACGGCGGTAACGGCACCGACATTACGGCGGATGATATCGACACGAACGTGCAGCGCGCGATCTGGATGCCCGATTCGAAATCACTGCTGATATCAGGCCATAAAGGAACGGACGCCGCGGTCTGGCTGAAACCGCTCGACGGCGCTGCGCAACGCCTACAACTCGGCGCCGTGCAGCCGGTCCAGCCATTCTGGCTCGATGCGAGCGTCAGCAAGACCGGAGCGATCGCCTTTATCGCAAGCGAAGCCAACCATCCGACCGAGCTCTATTACATGAGCTCCGCGAGCGCAACGCCGAAACGCTTAACTTCCTACAACAACGCCATGGCAAATCTCGAGCTCGGCAGAGTGCAGCCGGTGACGTGGACCGCTGAAGGGTTTTTCGAAGACGGCGTGCTGACATACCCGCCCGGTTACGATGCGAGTAAAGCCTATCCGCTAGTGCTCGTCATTCACGGCGGGCCAAACTCTGCATCGATTCTTTCATTCAGCTCGCTGAATCAGCTGCTGGCCGCGCACGGTTTTCTGGTCTTCAATCCAAACTATCGCGGTAGTGATAACCTCGGCGAGACGTACTGGCACGCGATCTTCAACGACGCGGGAGCTGGGCCGGGACGCGACGTGATGGCGGGTATCGCTGCGGTCGAGCAGACCGCGCACGTCGATGCTTCGCGCATCGGCGTTTCGGGGTGGTCGTACGGCGGCTATATGACCTCGTGGCTGGAAGGCCATTATAACATTTGGAAGGCTGCAGTTGCGGGCGCTGCGGTCAACAATTGGGTTGACGAGTACGCACTCTCCGACAATAACGTTGGCGTGGCTTTCGAGTTTGGCGCGTCACCCTATGTCGGAAAATATATGGACGCCTACCGCGCACAATCGCCGATCACGTATGCTTGGAACATCAACGCGCCGACCCTGATTCTCAGCGATACCGGCGACGTACGGGTTCCCATCACGCAATCGTACGAGATGTTCCGCGCGCTGAAAGATCGTGGCGTGACCGTGCGTTTCTTCGCGTACCCGATCGCCGGGCATTCACCGGGCGATCCCGTCCGCGCGATGGACGTCAACCGCCGGTGGATCGGCTGGCTGGTTCAGTACCTCAAGCCTTAGACTAACATCGTGTTGGCCATCATGCCTTGATCTTCGTGCGGAAGCTTATGGCAGTGGAAGACGTCTTTGCCGCGCCACTGCTTGAAGCGCATGCGAATGATGGCGCTGCCGTGCGCCGGAACCCACACGGTGTCGGCGATGATCGGCGGGTTATATGTTTGGGTTCCGGTGGAGCCGGTGACGGTGTGTATTTCGAACGAATTCGTATGCAGATGAAACGGATGTCCCTCCGGCATGCGGTTGGAGATCGTCCATTCTTCAGCGGTGCCGACCGCGAGCGTAAACATGATGCTCGTTTCGTCGTAAAGGACGCCGTTGACGGTCAGTGCGAAACCGTTGAGTATTTTTGTCGAGGCGACTGAATCGAATGCGACGGTGCGGTGCGCAACGATTTCGCTGTCGGCGATGAGCGGATACTCGCGACTCGGCGTGGGCAGCGACGTCGGGATGCTCATCGAAACCGCCGCGCCGCCAACCACGAACGTCATGAGGTTGAACTGCGGCCAGGGATGGACGCCCGGCTCGTTTACCGCCAGCCCTGAGAGCGTGTAGGTTCCGGCTGTACCTGGTGCGCGCACGAGCAATTCAATACGATTCGCCGACGCGATGAAAGCGGAATTCGAGCCGGTTTGATTGAGCAACTGCGGCGCAAGCAGATTCACGCCGTCGTAGCCGATCACGTAGACTTCGAAGCCCAGCAATTGCAGTGGAAGGTTGATCGCGTTCGCGCCGTTGAGGATGCGTAAGCGAACGACTTCGCCCGGCTGCATCTGGACCTGCGGCGGCGGAAACTGCGTTGAAGCCCCGAATTTCACGGTTGTGAAATCGATCAGATTGACCAGCTGCCCATTCACGAGTGCAAACAAGTAGTTAGCGCGCGGAGTGTAACCGCCGTTATTCGGTGGTTGATAAGCCGTGAACTCCAGGTCGTAAATGTTGGGATTGGTCGCGTCCTTATTGACGTTGAGTGTTTGAAATGCGATCTGGATGTCGCGCGCAGCAGCAATTTCCGGAACGCGGTCGATGGCGCCCTTCACGAGAATCAGCCCGGCCATGCCTCCGCCGACTTCGGTGTCGGTCGAACCATGATGGTGCGGGTGATACCAGAACAAGCCTGTCGGATGGTCGGGCGGCAGCTGGAAAGTGTATTGGAATGTGCTGCCCGGATGGATCGCGACCATCAACGCCGTTGGATCGCTGGTGCCTACCGGATCGAACAGGTGCGGCACGACCTGCAAGCCGTGCACGTGCAGGTTCGTCGTATTGAAAGGTGCGGATTGTTCATGGGATCGATGCTGTTCGTTTGCACGGCGATGCCCATCGGCTTGGTGAGGTCGCCCACTTCCATCGATTGCATGTCGCTCATCGGATAGACCATTGCGCTCGCCGGAATGGGCGCAGGCGGATCCGCCGGCAGCGTGTTGTTGATGCTCACGACGAGCTGTTGCCCCGGCACGATCGTCATCGTCGGTCCCGGAATGATGCCGTTGTAGGTGCGCGTTCGCAGCGTCTTGCCGGCAAAGACGTGGTCGGAGTATTGAGGGATCAGCGTGTAGGTGCTCGAGGTGTTGGGAGTGACCGAACCCCCGCCCGTCACGAGGTTGCACCCTTCTACGCTGAGGATTCCGGCCGTGGCGGCAGCGGCAGCTCCACCAATGAGAATGTCGCGCCGCGATATGTCGGGCATGATGTGAGGATACGTCGGGCGCGGCGGCAAATCCACCCCACGCATGCCGAAGATCCCGTTCCCCAAGAAAAAGGTGAGCAAGGCCGTGGCCGCGCGCGAACTCGAGATTCTCGAGCGCGTTTATCCGCAGGCCGTCACGGTGCTGCGCTATTCCAATCCGTTCCAGCTCTTGATCGCGGTGATTCTTTCGGCCCAATGCACCGACGCGCGCGTAAATATGACGACGCCCACGCTCTTTCAGAAATATCCGACGCCGCAAAAACTGGCGAAAGCCAAGCAAAGCGACGTGGAGCGAATCATCCGATCGTGCGGTTTTTTTCGCATGAAAGCCAAGAACGTCATTAACGCCGCCCGCGGACTCGTCGAGAAACACGGCGGCGAAGTGCCGGCCGAACGCGAGGAACTCGAGGTGCTGGCCGGCGTCGGACGCAAGACCGCGAGCGTCGTGATGTCGGTTGCGTTTGGGGAAGCGGCGATTGCGGTCGACACGCACGTCTTTCGCGTCGCCCACCGCCTGGGATTGACGCTCGGAAAAACGCCGCTTGACGTCGAGCGCGATCTGCAAGCCATCGTTCCGCGGGAGAAGTGGCGGCACGCTCACCATTGGCTGATCTTGCATGGCCGCACGATTTGCAAGGCGCCCGTGCCGCTGTGCGTAAGCTGCCCCGTGAACGAAATCTGTCCGACGCCGAAGATTATCGCTAGAAGCTCAAAGGGCCGGGCCCCTGCAGGTGAGGGGGCGGTTCGAGCTCGGCGTCCGCGGCGATCAGCTTTAATAAGGAAGAAGGCGTAAGAGCCTCTCCATAGCCCGCTTCGGTCGAGATCTTCGAAAGATTGATCAGCGACGGCACCTGCGCGCCGGGATCGAATTGCCATTCGCCTTCCAGCCCGAGCCCAGCGACGCGCACCAATTGATGCACCTCGTCCAGATCCAAACTCACGCGCTTTTCCGCAAAGCGTAAGCGCAAGCGCAGCGGACGCAAGAGCTTGATGAACTTCATCTCGTTGCGCTCGCCCAAAATCGCGTTGAGCCGCTTCGCACCGGCCGCCAGCCGTTCGCCGAACGCGGTCAACGCCTGTTCGGCGTCCTCGAAGGCAACCGGTCCCGGATCGCTCCCGTCCGCGGCGCGCTCGATCTCCCGGCGTGCGCGAATGCGCGTCGCGGCTGCGACGATGGGGTTTTGCTGCGTGAATTCCTCGTCGAAAGGATTGGGCACGCCGCAAGTATTCGCGGCGCGTTTCGGTGAAGTCCGCTTGCATGCACCGTTTTTTGGCGGCATGCTCGCTGTTTGCGTTGGTTTGCACGGCGCCGGCCGCCGCACAGCTGACGCTCGACTCGGTGTTCGGCGTTGCGCCTCCATGGGGCTCCCAGCCCTCGCGTGTAACCTGGGCGCCCGACGGCAATTCATTTCTGTACGTCTTACCGTCGCAAGATCCGTTCCAAGCGGTCCCGGTGCATCTCTACGACGCGCGCAGCAAGCAAGATCGGATACTCATCGATCCAAAAGCGTATGGAAATCCGCTGGCCACTCCCGGATCGCTCGTGTGGTCGCCCGAATCGTGTTTCCTGGCGTTCACGGTTCGCGGCACGCTCTATGTTCGCGACCTCTCCGCCAATAGCGATCGCCTAATCGATCGGCGCGTCTCCGATCCGCAGTGGTCGCCGCGCGGCGACGCGATCGCGTATGTAAAATCGGCGGATCTCTACGTCGCAACGCTGACGCCGAAGCTCGCGATTCGCCGGCTGACTAGAGGCGGAAGTCCGGACAAGATCCTCAACGGTGGCTTAGATTGGGTCTACCCCGAGGAACTTGGAACGTCGCATGGCTTTGCGTGGTCGCCCGACGGCAGCGCCATCGCATACATGCAAATGGACGAGCGCCCGGTAACGGCATTTCCGATCGTGGATTTTCTTGGCAACGACAATGCCGTCTCAAACGAAAAATATCCGCTCGCGGGTGAGAAAAACCCGCGCGTCGCCTTGCGCGTGATCGATCTTGCCAGCGGAGCCGAGGCGCTCATCTACGATGCAGCCGCTCATGGCGGCTACTTGCCATTCTTCGGTTGGCGGCCCGGCGCTCACGAGCTGATCGCCGAGCTGCTGAACGGGTCGCAGAATTACGTGCGCGTCATGATGTGGAGTCAGGGAGCGGCGGCACGTACGATCTATTCGCAAAGCGACGCAAAATGGCTGGACGACTTCGCTCTGCCCGCGTGGCTCGCCGGCGACAGGTCGCTGTGGATGCTCGACCGTGACGGTACAACCGGACTCTATCTGCGCAGCGCCTCCGGCGAATTGAGACGCTTGACCGGTGCGTATCACTCGGATTTCCTGCTCGGCGTCAACGAAAAGGCCGGGCTCGCGTACATTACCGCCGCGTATCCGACGCGGCGCGACCGCGCGCTGCTGGCCGTTCCGTTCAATGGCGGTGACGTCATCAATCTCACGCCGGCGCCCGGTTCGCATAGCGTTTCGCTGGCACAGGGCGGCGCTTTGTTCGTGGACACGCATTCGACGCTCAATGATCCGCCGCAAACTGACCTCGTCGCGAGCGCCGACCGCAGCGTTCACGCGACGCTGGCGGCACGCAATGAATCGCTGCGCCAAGAGCTGTTGCCAGTCGAAATGCTGTCGGTCGACTCGCAGTACGGACCGCTCGACGCGATCATGATGAAGCCGCCATCTTTCGACAAGCTCAGGATGACAAATCCCAATTACAAGTTTCCGGTGGTCATCTACGTCTACGGCGGGCCGGCCGCGCCGACAACGGTGAACGCATTCGGCGACCAGCGGGGACTCTATCATCGTTTGCTCGCGCAGAACGGCTTCATCGTTTTCAGCATCGACGGGCCGGCCTCGCAGATCGACAGCGACGCGAACGTGCGGTTGCTCTATCATAACTTCGGGCCTGGTTCGCTCATGGGCCAAGAGATCGGCGCACGCTATCTTCGCTCCCTGCCGTATGTCGATCCCAATCGCATCGGAATCTGGGGATGGAGTTTCGGCGGATACGAAACCGCTTATGCGCTTACGCACAGCGATCTTTTCAAGGCCGGAGCATCGGTAGCGCCAGTAACGGATTGGCATTTTTACGACACGATCTACACCGAACGCTACATGGGCAGACCGCAGGACGATCTTGCATCTTACAATGCGAGCTCGGTTCTGCCGGCGGCCGCAAATCTGCATGGCGATCTGCTCGTCAGTCACGGAACCTCCGACGACAACGTGCACATGGCCAACACGATCTCCTTGATGCAAGCGTTCATTGACGCCGATCGCACAAACGTCGATTTCATGGTCTATCCGCGCCGTACGCACAGCATCGCCGGAATCGCGCAGCGGCGCCACCTCTACAGCCACATGCTGCAGTGGTGGCTCGCGCATTTATGAGCGACATCGAGCCGGGCTTCAAAGTCGTTGTCGATACGCCCGGCTGGCATCGCATAAAGCCGCGCATTCCCGACACGCCGCAACGCCGCCACCTGGAGCGCCAGCGGCGTGTCCGTGAGATCGTTTTCGGCGCCAAAGATGGAATCCTGACGACGATGGGCGTCGTCACGGGTGTCGGCGTCGCTTCGGGTGGACGGCCCGTGGTCTTGGTAAGCGGCTTGGTGGCGCTGATTGCGGGTTCGCTCGCCATGGCGGTCGGTGAATATCAGGGCAGCAAATCGGAACGCGAGGTCGTGCGCGCCTCGATCGAGATGGAAAAACGCGAGATGGAGGAGAACCCGAAGGACGAGTTTGCGGAGCAAGTCGCCTACTACAAACTCAAGGGCTTCAGCGCCGACGAAGCGCACCTGATCGTTTCGCGCCTCGTCAAGAATCCCGAGATCTACTTGTACGAAATGATGCGCGACGAGTTCGGGATCGATCCGCGGATCGCGGAATCTTCGGACGTTCTGCCGGCGCTTGCGATAGGCACGTCGTACGCTGCCGGCTCGATCGTGCCAATCATTCCGTATTTCGTCGCCGCGCTGACGCCCGCGCACGCGGTGTTGGGCAGCTTTGGGCTCGCGCTCGCCGGATTGTTCGGTATCGGCGTCTATGCCGGAAGCATGAGCGCGCGCAACAAATGGCTCCGCGGGCTCGAAATTGCGTTTTACGGCTCCGTAGTTTTCGGGCTTTCATTTTTGGCCGGCCACTTCATCCCGCTGCTCTTTCGCCTGAAACCGGGCGGGTTCTAAAAAAAGCGCAGCGGTTGCTGCGCTTTGTGATCAAATAAAGACGGGTGGTTACGGTTTCTTGGTAGCTTTCGGTTTCGGCATCGGCTTGACTGACTTCGTGGATTTCGTCGCGGTGGTCGTCTTCATCGCTTTCGAGGCGGTCCCGGCCATCGCCGTGCCCGTCAAAAGGAAAGCCGCCGCCGTCATTGATGCGAGTAGCTTTTTTCGAAGTGTGCTCCTCCTTTTGGGAGAGTTAGGACTTCCAGCGCCCCACGAGCGCGCGCGAGATGACCAGCCGCTGGATCTGCTGCGTCCCTTCGTAGATTTGCGTGATCTTCGCGTCGCGCATCATGCGTTCGACCGGGTAGTCGACCGAATAACCGTACCCGCCGAGGACTTGCACCGCGTCCGTCGTGACGCGCATCGCGACATCGCCGCATTTGAGTTTGCACATCGCGGCCCAGAGCGTTACGTCGTCGGAAGCTTCGTCGCATTTGCGCGCCGCTTCATACAGCAATAGCCGGGCGGCTTCGACCTCGGTCTTCATGTCGGCCAGCATAAAGCCGACGCCTTGCTGCTGCCCGATCGGTTTCCCGAACGCCATGCGCTCTTGTGCGTACTTGGTGGCGTACTCGAGCGCGCCTTGCGCGATGCCGAGCGCCTGTGCTGCAATTCCCGGACGCGATTTGTCCAGCACCTTCATCGCGATCTTGAAACCGTCGCCCTCCGGCCCAACGAGATTTGCGGCCGGCACCTCGCAATTGTCGAAGATCAACTCGACCGTCGGCGATCCGCGAATGCCCATCTTTTTTTCGATTTTGCCGACTTGGAAACCCGGGAAAGTTTTCTCGACGATGAACGCGCTGATGCCGTTGGCGCCTTTTTGCGGATCCGTGATCGCGAAGACGCAAACGGCATCTGCGACGCTGCCGTTGGTGATCCAAGTCTTCTGGCCGTTCAAAATATATTTCTCGCCGCGCTTCTCCGCGCGCGTACGCATGGAACCCGCGGCGTCCGACCCGCTGCCCGATTCCGTGAGTGCGTAAGCTGCAATCCATTCGCCTGACGCAAATTTGGGCAGATACTTGCCCTTTTGCTCATCCGTGCCGGCGATCAGGATCGGCAGCATCGCGAGCTCTTGGACCGCTACGATCAGCGAGCTGGAGGCGCACACTTTGGCAATCTCTTCGACAACTTTGACGTACGTCTGAAACGTGCCGCCGAGCCCGCCGTATTCAGCCGGAATGGGGATGCCCATCATGTCGTTCTGTGCGAACAATTTTCGAATGTCTTGCGGAAACTCGCCGCGTTCGTCGATTTCGGCAGCGCGCGGTGCGACTTTTTCGGCAACCAGCTCGCGTACGGCCGCAAGGACCTGCGTTTCGTCATCGGGAGTGGTCGTGTGCGATGCGGCAACGGACATGCGCGGCTTGTTCGGCGGCCGCCAGGGTTTCCCCATGCGAAAAGCCTATCACGGCAAACGGATGGACAAAGTGGTCGCTTCCTGCGCCGAGGCAGTAAAGGATATTCCCAGCGGCGCTTCGATCGCGGTTGGGGGTTTTGGACTCAACGGCATTCCGTACAGTTTGATACAAGCGCTGCTCGAACAGGGTGCTACGGATCTCGTCACAGTTTCCAACAACTGCGGCGTGGACGGTTGGGGTCTCGGGGTGCTGCTCGACGCCAAGCGCATCAAACGCACGACCGGTTCGTACGTCGGCGAAAATCGCGAGTTCGAGCGGCAGTATCTGCAAGGCGAATTGGAAGTGGAGCTCGTGCCGCAAGGAACGCTGGCCGAGCGTTTGCGCGCGGGCGGTTGCGGCATTCCGGCATTCTACACGCCGGCCGGGGTCGGGACACAAGTGGCTGAAGGCGGTCTGCCGTGGCGGCACAACCCGGACGGCAGCATCGCCAAGCCCTCACCGAAGAAAGAGACGCGCACGTTCGACGGCTACGAATACGTACTCGAGCGCGGCATCGTTTGCAACTTCGCGTTGGTGCGCGCGAGCGTCGGCGATCGTGTCGGTAACCTGATCTTTCATAAATCGACGCGCAATTTCAATCCGCTGTGCGCAATGGCCGGCAGAATCACAATCGCTGAAGTCGAGGAATTGGTCGAACCGGGCGAGATCGATCCCGAGCAGGTGCATTTGCAAGACATTTTCGTGCAGCGGGTCGTGCATGTTGGTGCGGAAGGTAAGCGGATCGAACGCGTTACCACGCGAAAGAAGCAGAGCTGATGCCGCTGACGCGAACGCAACTCGCAGCGCGTGTCGCACAAGAACTGCGCGACGGCGAGTACATCAATCTGGGCATCGGCTTGCCAACGCTCGTCCCGAACTACGTACCGCCCGGCGTGACCGTCGTATTGCAGAGCGAGAACGGCATATTAGGAATGGGTCCTTATCCGTACGAGGGTGAGGAAGATCCCGATCTGATTAACGCGAGCAAGGAAACCGTGACCGTGCTGCCGGGCGCGTCGTTTTTCGATTCGGCACTTTCGTTCGGCATGATTCGCGGCGGTCATATCGATCTGGCCGTGCTCGGTGCAATGCAAGTCTCCGAAAAAGGTGATCTTGCCAACTGGATGATCCCCGGCAAGATGGTCAAGGGTATGGGCGGCGCGATGGATTTGGTGCACGGCGCGAAGCAGCTCATCGTCATGATGGAGCACGTCGCCAAAGGCGGCGCCCACAAGATCGTTAAGGAATGCACACTTCCGCTGACCGGCAAAGGCGTCGTAAACCGTATCATCACCGACTTAGCGGTAATCGACATCGCAGATGAAGGGCTCGTTCTGCGCGAACTTGCGCCGGGCGTTTCGATCGAAGACGTAAAGAAAGCAACGGGCTCCGAGGTGCATGTTCCTGCGGAGCCCGCTACGATGAAGATTCCCGAGGTTTAGGCGGCCTCGGCTTGGGCGAAGGTCGCACCGCGCCCTTGTATTCGCGCCGCGGCGAACGCTATCAAGAGTAGAGCTTCGCCCAATGCGAATGCGATGCCGGCGGCCACGGCCACGATCGGTGAGTGCGTAAGGAGCGCGGTCAGCGCGGTAGCTGCGATCGCAGGGAGCGCGAAGAGATAGGTGAGGAACGCGCGCAGCATGGCGAGCGGTCCGCGTTGGTCGAGCCCCGATGGCAGAAGCGCATAGAGCGCGAGTCCGATGCTGCGCAGGTAGACGGCAATTGTGATCGCGATTGGGATGCCTGCGGCCGCGACGACGCTGAGCCCGAGCGTTGCGGCAAACACGATGGTCCCGATTCCGATGCAGATCGAGAGGCGCCACGAAGTTGCTAGCACCCATGCCAAGAGCCGCAGCCAGATCGGATCGGGCCCCATCCACCACAGCGGTTTGCGCAGATCGCTCGCCAATCCAAATGAAGAAGCGATGGTTATGAAGATTATTACCATGTTGGCGATGCTGATGCCGAAGACGAGCGCAGTCCCAAGCGGATCGCGCGATTGTTTGGCGACATTTCCGAAAATCGCGCCGGCGATGGCGCAGCCTAAGAGGCCAAACCAAAACATTCGTCTCGCCCCGGGCGCGCGCATGAAAGCGATCCATTCCTTCCAAGCGATCGTCCAGGCTCCGCGCGCGCCTTCGAAGATGCGCGACGGTGCCAGCGGCCGCCGTTGATACGCTCGCTCGGTGGTGACAAGTCCCGGAACGCGGCGCCTGCGCTGACGGTACGCCAGCACGCGCAGCGACGAAGCGTACAGCTCCGGATAGAGGTCGCGCCCGGCGGCCAGTGAGAGAAGCAGCATCGCGCCCGCGGCACCATAGAAAGAAGCAAGTCCGATCGCGTTGCCGTGGAACAGCGCGTTGACCGCACTGCCGGCTCCCACCGTCTTGATGGCATGCGCCGAAGGCCCGAGGCCCGGATTCAAGAGGCTGCCAAGTAAAATCGCAAGCGGCAGCAATCCCGCTGCGACGATCGCGGCGGCGGTCGTTTGCGCAAACCGCGCGCCCAGAACTGCGCGCGCCTTTAACATCGGCACGGCCGTTGCGGTTGTGAACAACGTTCCAGCGATCACCGTCAATCCGATCAAGCCGGTCGTTCCGAAGCGTGCGGCGCGCGTGAGGATCAGCGCGTAGAACAGGACCGCAAAAGCGGTTCGCAAGACGACCGATGCGCAACGCCGCAGTTGCAGCCATGTTACGACAACCGCTTCGGAGAGATGCGAGCCGCACAGAAAACGCGCGTCCGCAGGCGAAGAAAAGACGCCGACGAAGCCGGATGCCGCCCCGTACATGATGATTCCCAGCAGTGCAACGAACGCGAACATGAGCGCAGACGCAAAAGGCTCGGGAACGACCACCGCGAGCACTGACGAGCGCGTGAGCGAACGAGCGAAGCCCAGGAACGCGAAGTAGGCGATCACGAGCGCGTACGTGATGGCGCGGCTCGGTTGACGAGCAATCGCCCGGATTCGATGCAGCAGCTGGTGAAAATCCAGATAGGCCAGCGTCATGAAATCGCTCATCGCGTAAGTTCCAGAAAGAGATCCTCCGCGCTGCCGTGCGTGCCTGACCGGGCTCGTAATTCTTCGAACGTGCCCGACGCCACGATGCGCCCGCTCTTGAGAATGACCACGCGATCGCAGATAGTTTGAGCTTGTTCGAGCATGTGCGTGCTCATGACGATCGCTGTTCCACTGTCGCGCAGATGGCGAATGATCTCGCGCAATTCACGCTGGCCGAGCGGATCCAAGCCGACCATTAGTTCGTCGAACAGCATGACGGGCGTTGCGGCCAGCACCGTGGCCGCGACCAACGTTTTCTGCCGCATGCCTTTTGAGAGAGCGTTGCCGAGCGTGTCGCGCTGCGCGGTCATGTCGAAGCGCTCGAGCAGATCGTTCGCGCGCGCTTGCCAACCGGCCGGCAAGCGGCAGCTCTTGGCGACGAAGACCATGTGCTCCCAGACGGTGAGCATCGGGTAGACGTCGGGCGTTTCGGAGATCAGAGCAATCGTTTGTCCGCGCTTCGAACCGAGCTCTCGGCCGTCCCACGAAAATGTGCCGGCATCGGGGCGCAGCAGGCCCGCTGCGCAAAGGAACGTCGTGCTTTTGCCGGCGCCGTTGGGTCCGAGCAATCCGACGATCTCGCCGCCCGCCACGTTGAATGAAACGCCGTCGACCGCAACCGTTTTGCCGAATAATTTTTTCAGATTTGCGATTGCGAGTTGCGGCATCAGGTTGCTATTCGCGATTCGTCGCGGAACTGTTTGTTATACAGACGCGCGTATGAGCCGTTGCGCGCGAGCAGAACGGCATGCGTGCCGCTCTCGGCGATCCGCCCGCGTTCGACGACGAAGATGACGTCTGCGCTCAAGATTGTCGAGAGACGATGCGCGATGACCAGACTGGTGCGGCCGTGCATCAGCGGCACGAGCGCAGCTTGAATTGCGGCTTCGCTGTGCGAGTCGAGCGAACTGGTCGCTTCGTCGAGGATGAGGATACGCGGATTCTTTAAGAGGACGCGCGCGATCGCCAAACGCTGGCGCTCGCCGCCCGAAAGTTTATGACCGCGTTCCCCCACGACCGTTTGGTAGCCGTCGGGCAGGCCCGTCACGAAGTCGTCGATGTTGGCCGCACGAGTGGCTGCGCGAAGTTCCTCATCGGTCGCCTCAGGCTTGGCATAACGCAGATTATTGGCGATGGTATCGTGGAAAAGATATGTCTCTTGCGTGACGATGCCGATGTCGCGGCGCAGCGACTCGAGTGTGAGCGTGCGCACGTCGTGTCCATCGACGAGGACACGGCCGGACTGCGGATCGTAAAAGCGCGGAACGAGTTGCGTGATCGTCGTCTTGCCGGCACCCGACGGTCCTACGAACGCCGCTACTTGCCCGGGCTCGACGGTGAAGCTGATCCCCTCGAGCGCCGTGCGATCGTTTCCGTACGAGAAGCGCACGTCTTCGAAGCGAATCTCGCCGAGGGTTATATCGAGCTGGATAGCATTCGGCGGTGCGTACTCTTCAGGGGTCATGTCAAGGTATCCGAAGATCCGCTCGAAGACCGCCAGCGCGCTGACGATCTGTACTTGGATGCCGGCCAGCGTTGCGCCAGGACCATAAAGCCGGAACTGAATATACTGCACGAACGCAACGACGACGCCGACGTCAAGCGCATGGACGAGCGCCAGCCATCCCCCGCCGAACCACACGATCGCCGGGCCTATCGTCACCATCGCGCCGATGCTGGCGAGGAACCAGCGTCCTACCATCGCGAGCTTGATCTCGAGCTGCATCAACTCGCTTCCGACGCGATAGAAACGGCCACGCTCGAAAACTTCGCGCGCGAACGATTTGATGAGGGTGATTCCGGAAATCGAAAGCGTTTCTTGGGTGATCGACTCGATTTCGTCCCGCTTTTCGCGAGTCTGGAGCCGAACGTTGTACATGCGGCGCCCCACCGGGGCCAGCGGAAGCACCATCAGCGGGACGATAACGATCGAGAGCAGCGCCAGGCGCCAGTTCCAAACGAACATCCAAACGACGGTGGTGGCTATCGTGACGACATTGGTAACGGTTGACGTCAAGGTTCCCGTCACGACGTTGTCGATGTTGTCGACATCGTTCGAGACGCGGTTCATGATCTCGCCGGTTTTCGTACTCGTGAAGAACGAGAGCGGCATCTTGTGAAGATGCGAAACCAAACTCGTGCGCATGTCCCGCATGATGCCTTCGCCGACGATCGAGTTGAGATAGCCCTGCACCACGCCGAATGCGATGGTCACCAGCGCCGAACCGACGATGATGGCGACGTCCACGCCGAGCTCGTGGAGGCTGCGATGCGGGATGGCGCTGTCGATGATGCGCGCAACCATGTACGCCGGAATGAGTCCGAGAAACGCGGCGACGACGATGCAGAAGAGTACCGTCGTTTCTTCGCGCCAATACGGCAAGAAAAACGCGCCGATGCGCCGCCAATCTATGCGCAGGCGCATCTTCGGCTTCTCGCCGTACATGTTGCCCCACATGAGGTGCCCGCCGAACATTTTAGCTTAGCTTAACCTGTGCAGGGTGCCGGCTTCAGCGCGTGGACTGGTGGAGCGTAACTTTGTTGCCTTCGGGATCTTCGAAAGAAGCGACGCGACAGACCGGCGTGTCGTAGATTGAGTCGTCGGCCTTCACACCTTTGGCTTTCAGCTCACCGAGTGTTTTTTCGATGTCGTCAACTTCGAACGCGACACCCACGCCGCTGCCGGCGGGCCGGTCAATCCACTGCGCGTTCATCACGCTGAACCAGCCGTTCCCTAATGGGTACTCGGCGTATTGAACCTTGCCATCCTCTTCATATGTCTCGCCGGGCTTTAAACCGACGACCTTCGAGTAAAAATCCATGAGTTTGCCGACATCGTTTGACGGATAGGCCGTAAACGCGATCTCTTTAATAGCCAAGATATACTCCTTATTTTTTACCGTTGCGTAGAGCTGCCAGTTCTTTGAAAAGTTTCTTCTCTTTGTCGCTGAGATTGGCGGGTAATTGCCCGATGAGCCGGACGTATTGGTCGCCGCTTCCGCCATCGCGCACTTTCGGCATGCCTTTGCTGCTTAGCCGCAGCAGACGGTTGCTTTGCGTGCCTGCCGGAATCGTCATTGCGACTTGTCCGGCCATCGTCGGCACTTTCACTTCGCCGCCGAGCGCCAAGTCGTAGACGCTGACCGGCAAATCGACGTAGAGATCGTCGCCCTTGCGTTTGTACGTGGGATCGTCTTTGAGTTTGACCACCAGGAAGAGGTCGCCGTTCGGTCCGCCGCTGATGCCTGCGCCGCCTTGTCCGGCCAAACGGATACGCTGCCCTTCACCGATACCGCGCGGAATCGTGACCTCGAATTTTTTGGTTGTGAGCAGCCGGCCCGTGCCGTGGCACTGCGCGCAGAGCGATCCGCGCTCGGTGCCGGTTCCGCGGCAGCGAGGACAGACGTCTTCGAGCTGCAATGAGATAGATTTCTTCCCGCCGTCGTAGACGTCGCGCAGCGAAAGCTCGATCGTCGTTTCCAAGTCTTGTCCGCGTTGCGAAAAACCGGTGCTCTGTGCGGTGCTGCGCCGGCCGATTCCCGAGAAAAACATATCGAAGAAATCGGAAAAGCCGCTGGGTCCCGCTCCGGGCGATTCGCCTCCGAAATCTCCAAAATCGAATTGGAAGGCGTCGCTTTGCGCGCTGCGATAGCGGCGCTGCTGCTCGGCTTGGCGCGCAGCCTCTTGCCAGTTGCTGCCGAGCATGTCGTATTTGCGCCGTTTATCCGAATCGCCGAGAACCTCATAGGCTTCTTGGATCTCTTTGAATTTTTCTTCGGCTTCTTTTTGGTTGTCCGGATTGGCGTCGGGATGCCACTTGCGCGCGAGCTTGCGGTAGGTGGATTTAATGTCTTTCTCCGCCGCATTCTTGGGAACGCCAAGGATGTGATAGTAATCCTTGTAGTTCATGCGTGCGGCTGTTTAGAAACAATCACTTTCGCAGGGCGCAGCAACGTATCGCCGATGGTGTAGCCCTTTTGCGCCTCTTCGAGCACGACGCCGTCTTCGGCATCTTCTGAATCCTGCGTTCCGATGGCTTCGGCGAACGTGGGATCGAACGGCTTACCCTTAACGCTCAGCGCTTTGACGCCTTGGGAGGAGAGCAGCGCCTCGAATCCTTTGAGCGTTTGCGAGACACCTTCGCGCAGCGGGCCGGCTTCCTCACCGTCATACGCGAGCGCGCGCTCGAGATTGTCGATGACCGGTAGCAGGCTCTTCAAGAGATCCCGGCGCTTGTGCTCGGCGATCTCGCGATTGTGCCGTTCGCCGCGCTTCTTGTAGTTCTCGAAGTCCGCCATCGCGAGCAACAGGTTGTTGTAATTCTCGTCGGCGCGTGCGACGGCAGCCGCCAGCTGAGCCTCCAGGTCGGGTGTTTCGACCGTGGAGGCTTCGCCGTCATCAGCCGACGGTACGTCGGCTTGAGTCGTGTATTCGTCAGCCATGAAGAACGCGGATTACTTCGATTCCTTGAACTCCGCGTCGATCACGTCTTCGCTCGGCTTCGAAGCTGCGGCTTCGCCGTCGGGCTGCGCGCCGGAGGCGCCGTTGCCGGAGGGCCCGCCTTCGGAGCCGGGCGCGCTCTTCTGATAGAGCAGCTCGGCCATCTTGTAGCTGGCTTGCTGGAGCCGGTCGACCGCGGGTTTGATCTCCGCGACCGTCCCGTTTTCGCTGACGCGTTTGAGCTCCGCAAGCGCAGTTTCGACTTCGCCGCGCGCGCCGCTTTCGAGCTTCTCGCCGACTTCCTTGAGCGATTTCTCGGTCGAGTAGATCAAACTCGAAGCCTGATTGCGGACTTCGGCCTCTTCGCGTTTGGCTTGATCGCTCGCCGCCGAAGATTCGGCGTCGCGCACCATCCGCTCGACTTCCTCTTTGCTCAGATTGGTCGAAGCCGTAATCGTGATCTGCTGCTCTTTACCGGTTCCCAGATCTTTGGCCGCCACATTGACGATGCCGTTGGCATCGATGTTGAACGTGACTTCGATCTGCGGCACGCCGCGCGGAGCCGGCGGAATTCCTTCGAGCCGGAAGCGTCCCATAGTCTTGTTGTCGGCTGCCATCGGACGCTCGCCCTGCAGCACGTGAATGTCTACAGAGGTTTGTCCGTCGTCCGCCGTCGTGAAGATCTGCGACTTCTTCGTCGGAATCGTGGTATTCCGCTCGATGAGCTTGGTCATTACGCCGCCGAGCGTTTCGAGTCCGAGCGACAGGGGCGTTACGTCCAGCAGTACGACGTTGCTGACTTCACCCGCCAGCACGCCGGCTTGAATCGCCGCGCCGACCGCCACGACTTCGTCCGGGTTCACGGTGAGGTTCGGATCCTTGCCCGTGAGCTTGCGCACCAGTTCTTGAATAACGGGCATGCGCGTCGCGCCGCCGACCATGATGACCTCATGAATCTGCGAAACGTCGAGTTTTGCATCCGCGATTGCGTTCTTGAACGGCTGCACGCAGCGATCGGTCAGATCGCTCGTGAGTTCTTCGAATTTGGCGCGCGTCAGCGTGAAGTCGAGATGCTTGGGACCATTTTGATCGGCCGTGATGAACGGCAAGTTGATCGTCGTCTGCACGACGGAGCTCAACTCGATCTTGGCCTTTTCGGCGGCCTCGGTGAGCCGTTGCATCGCTTGCTTGTCGCCGGAGAGATCGATGCCTTGTTCCTTGCGAAACTCGCCGACGAGCCATTCGACCACGCGCTGATCGTAATCGTCGCCGCCCAGACGCGTGTCGCCGTTGGTCGCCTTCACTTCGAAGACGCCTTCACCGACATCGAGGATAGAAACGTCGAACGTGCCGCCGCCGAGATCCCAAACGAGGATCGTCTCGTTGCCTTTTTTCTCCAGGCCGTATGCAAGTGCGGCTGCGGTGGGTTCGTTGATGATGCGCAGCACTTCGAGGCCGGCAATCTTGCCGGCGTCTTTGGTTGCTTGCCGCTGCGCGTCGTTAAAGTATGCGGGCGTGGTAATGACCGCTTTGGTCACGCGTTCGCCCAGATAATTGCTCGCGTCGTTCACGAGCTTTTGCAGGATCATCGCCGAGATCTCTTGCGGCGTGTAATCCTTGCCGTCGATCTTGACAGTGAAATCAGTGCCCATTTGCCGCTTGATCGAAGAGATCGTGCGGTCAGGGTTCGTAATAGCTTGCCGCTTCGCGAGTTGCCCCACGAGCCGCTCGCCGGTTTTTGTGAACGCCACGACGGAAGGCGTCGTGCGCGATCCTTCGGCGTTCGGGATAACGGTGGGTTGCGAGCCCTCCATCACGGCGACGACCGAATTGGTCGTGCCGAGGTCGATTCCGACCACTTTTGCCATAAAAAACTACCTTTCCGAGCCCCGGACCAGCTTGCGCGAGCGTCGCCGCTCGCTGAGCCTTGCCACTTACGGACTACAAGGACAATAAAGGTTCCGATTATAGTACGCCATCGGCCCCATCCTGTTCCAATCGCTTAAACAAGTTCGCGGCGCGCTCGGTTGCAGGGACCTCCTGCCCAAACCGGGTGGGGCTTAGTCCCTACTGGGATTGCTGAGCCGGTTGCTGCTGCTGTACCTCGTCGGGCCGGGAGGCCAGCGTCACTTCGGCGAGCCGTTTGGCGCCCTGCGACCAAAACTCGATGCTCACGCGATCGCCCGGATGCAACTTGCCGATCGCGCCGGTGAGCGCGGACCAGTCGTTGTAGGTCTTGCCGTTCAACTTCAAGATGACGTCACCCGGCTCAATGCCGGCGCTGTCGGCAGGCGAGCCGCTGATCACTTGCGTGACCGCAACGCCGCCTTGACCGCGATAGTTGGTCTGATTGCGGAATCCGGGCGTGACCGGCTGGAGTCCGACGCCCATGAAGGCTTGGGCCGGCGGTTGCGTGATCCCCGGATGCGCGATCATCTGCTCCACGACGCGCTTGACGGTATTCGAGGGAATCGCGAAACCGATGCCCTGCGCGCTGCCGCCCAGCGTGGATTGATTGACGCCGATGACGTCGCCGTTCATGTCGACGAGCGGTCCGCCCGAGTTGCCGAAATTGATCGGCGCCGAGGTTTGAAGCAAACCTTTGTACGTGATCGATTGCCCGCTCTCGGTTTGAATCGGCTCGCTGCGATCGAAGGCTGAAACGACGCCAACTGTTACGCTTTGCTGCAGTTCGTAAGGCTCGCCGATAGCGATAGCCCACTGTCCTTGCTGCAGCTTGTCCGAATCGGCTAGCGCGAGTCCGGGTGGAAGCTGGCGTGCATCGTTCAGTTTGAGCAGTGCGAGATCCGCGCCGACGTTGGCTGCTACGAGTTTAGCTGGGACCTTCTGCCCGTTCGGAAAGACGACGATGATCGAAGTCGTCTGCGCGCCAGGAATCGGCCGAACGACGTGCGCGTTCGTTACGATGTAGCCTTGTGAACCGTATATGAATCCCGATCCTGAGTCTCGGGCACTGTACGGCTGCACGATGCCGGGCCCTTGCTGCCCGAAGACTTGCTGCATGAACGGATCGATTGGTATGTACTGCCTGCCGTTGACGGAGACGTCGATAGCGACGACCGAAGGCTTGACGCGCTTGACCGCGCTGATGATCCGTTCCTGATCGCTCCCGCCCGAAAGCGATGCGGCGCTTACCGCCGGCGGTTCGTGAGCTGGGCCGGCGACGCTAACGAAGTGCGTGCTCGCATAGAGCATCATCACAAACGAACCGATGACGGCACCGGTCAGCGCAATTATCGTGGTCGGCAAAATACGGTTTTTCAATATGCTGGTTCTACCCCGATTGGGCCGAAAGGTTGCGATCGTCTATTATAACGCCGTCGAGCATGCGCAGGATGCGCCGGGAGCGCGAGGCGATACCTTCGTCGTGCGTCACGACGATGATGGTGCGGCCGCCGGCATTGACCCGGTCGAAGACCGCCAGAATCTCCGCGCTCGTCTTGGAGTCTAAGTTGCCGGTCGGCTCGTCGGCCAGCAGCACCGCCGGATCGTTGACCAGGGCTCGCGCGATGGCGACGCGCTGCTGCTCGCCGCCGGAGAGTTCGGTGGGTTTGTGGCGAGCCCGGTCGCCGATGCCGACCTCCGTCAGCCGCTCGAGCGCCAGCCGCTCGCGCTCCTTGCCCGGCATGCCGGCATAGAAGAGCGGCAGCGCTACGTTGCGCAGCGCGTCGGTTCGTGCCAATAAGTTGAAGCCTTGGAATACGAAGCCGAGTTTTTTCAAGCGGATTTCGGCGAGTTGGTTGTCGTCGAGCTGCGACACGTCGATCCCGTCCAGCTTATACGTTCCGGTGGTGGCGCGGTCCAGACAGCCCAACACGTTCATCAGCGTCGACTTGCCTGAACCGGAAGGCCCCATGATTGCGACGTACTCACCGCGGGCGATCGTGAACGTCAGCCCGCGCAACGCTTGCACTTGCAGCGCTCCGCTCGCGTACGTCTTCGTAACATTCTGGACCTCGATGACATTGTCGGGTCTATTCATAACGCAGCGCCTCAATAGGATCGAGTTTGGCGGCGCGATACGCGGGATAGGTTCCGAACACGAGTGTCACCAGCGTGGCAAAGCCGACCGCGATGATGATCACTTCGAGCCAGGGAATGCCGCCCGTTACGCCCGAGATACGCGCGATAAAACCTATGTTCACGATGACGCCGAGCCCGACGCCGAGCAGCATGCCGGTAAGGCATCCGAACGCCGAAAGCAGCAGCGCCTCGACGAAGAATTGGAACAGCACCTGCGAGCGGCGCGCGCCGATCGCTTTGCGAATTCCGATCTCCCGCGTCCTTTCCGTCACTGAAACCAGCATGATGTTCATGATGCCGATCCCCGCTACGACCATCGAGATCGCGCCGACGGCGCCGACGATCAATCCCACTACGGCGAAGAATCCGCCAATCGTTTTGGCGAAGAATCCAAAGTCGAAGTACTGATATTGCGCGCCGTGCGCTTGCGTGAGTACGTTCTGGGTCTGCGTTTCGAGCGACTTGAGATTTGCGCCCTGCTCGGCCATCACGGAAATAGCGAAGAAATTGCTGCCGCGTTGATAATTGTTGTAATAGGTCGTATACGGGATAGCGACGTCGTTGCTTACGTCGAAGCCCAGCGCGGCAGTATCGAGCTTCGCTTTTCCGAGAACGCCGACGATAACGTAGCGTTTGCTGCCGATGTAGATGGAGTTGCCGATCACGTTTGCGGGTGAAGCGGCGCCCGGGAAAAGCCGCGTGAAGGCGTTGTCGGAGATCACGCAGACCGGCGCGTCCGTCGCGATATCGTCCGCATTCAGCGTGCGCCCCGATACCAGTGGTGACGTGCTGAACCGTTTATCCGATTCCCCGCCGAAACGAAGCCGGACACGCTGGTGGCCGGCATCCACGATCGTAAACTGCCGGGAAAACGGAATCACGCTGACGACGCCCGGCACGTTTTTCTGCACGAGAGCGAGATCGGGCAACTTCAGTGCGGCGCGTACGTTATTGCCTTGCGTACTCTTCGGAAAGACGATGAACGTATTGGCGTTCGTGCCTTTGAAAATTCCGCTGACCGCGCCGGCCATGCCCTGCGCGGCCACTTGCACCGAAACGATCGTTGCGACGCCGAC
>CAAGKR010457434.1_pt1 | contig 32323 bp, 46 predicted proteins | sample 2556971 | NCBI WGS metagenome assembly CAAGKR01 (sample SAMEA5207829, study PRJEB30636) | soil metagenome | biome: forest; feature: boreal; material: soil | place: USA | collected 2011-09 | depth 1 m | reverse complement strand
CATTGGATTATGTGCAGACCAATTTCTTACCTGAAGAAACATGGAAAAAATTGTTTGTTGAAATGAAGCAACAATTTAAAGTGGATAAAAAGATGCCTACTATTGGATCATTAAAAGTAGCCTTTAGAAAAGAGAAAGAGCGTGATATGAGAGTATTGATTGATGAAATAAAAGAAACAGATGCTTTTGAATATGATACTATACTGCATTCATTAGAACTATTCATTAAACAAAGTAAATTTGTTGAAATTTTTGAAGGTTGCGGCACACTCTATAATAATGGCAAACGTAAAGAAGCACTGTCAATCTTCATAAAAGGTGCTGAAGATATGCATGGATTAAATTTGAACAATCAAACATTTGAAAAAGTATTTGGAGATTTTGATAAACGACAACATGAACGTATTGAACGCACTTATAAACAGGATATTTTAAAAATACCTTTTGGAATTGATGATTTAGATATAAAGACCAATGGTGGAGGAGAAACAACAGAGTTCATATTATTTTTGGCAGATGCTAAGGCAGGCAAATCATATTTGTTAAGTCATTGTGGGATGAATGCTGCCAGAAGAGGGTATGGTGTAGTACATTTTCAATTAGAAGGCACGAAACGTCAATGTTTGGATCGTTATGATGCTGCATGGAGTGGGGTGTTATATCATGACGTTAAAAAGGGTGAATTCTCAGCAGAGAAATATGAGGCATATAAGAAAATTATACAGAACATAGGAAAAGGTGATATTCATGTAGATGCGCCTGAGAAATTCCTTGCAACATCGATGATGGAAATTAGGCAGAAAATAATTGATTTAAAGAAAGAATTTGATATAAAAGTGGTTATTATTGATTATTTAGAACTCACCACACCCGATAATACAGTGAAATATGTTGATGAAAGAATGAGACAACAAGCTATCAGTAGAATGATGAAAGATTTAGCTGTTGAACAAAATGTTTTGTTGTATTCAGCTACGCAGAGCACCAGCATACCAAGGGAGAATTTAGAAGATCCAGACTTTGTGATAACAAGAACGAATTTGTCTGAGGATAAAGGAAAGGTAAGACCAGTGGATATGTTGATAACATTGAATGCAACCTCTGAAGAAAGAAAGAAAAACACCATGAGATTATATACTGATGCATTGAGGGAGTATAGGGGTGGAGATATAATATTTATCAAACAATCATTAAAAAATGGTAGGTTTTATGATCGTAATGCAACATTGCGTGAATTTAACTATGATTAACTAATATGTACATATATAAAACCACATGCTTAATTAATGGTAAGATATACATTGGTCAGTGTTGCAGAAAAGATCCAAAATACTTGGGAAGTGGTGTATTAATCACATTAGCGATCAAAAAATACACAAAATATTGTTTTGAAAAAGAGATTTTAAGAATTTGCAAAGATCAACGTGAATTAGACACATGGGAAATGATTTATATATCTAAATTCAAATCAACTGATATTAGTATTGGATACAATATCATGCCAGGAACTGTTAATGGGTTTGGACATATCAATCCTGCTAAACTTGATAGTGTTAAGAAGAAAATGAGTGAAGCAGGTAAAAAACGCATTCCAACAAAACACAGTGAAGAACATAAACAAAATATGAGGAGATTAATGTTGAAAAATAATTATATGAAGGGAAGATTTGGAAAGAAACACCACTTATTTGGAAAAGTTAGTAAATTAAAAGGCAGGAAAGGAGTTTTTAGAAAACCAGAAAGTATAATAAGAGCAAGACAGAGAATGATTGAATATAATAATTCAATAAAAAAGAAAACAATATGATTTCAGTTGATACATTAGAAACATTATTGATTAATTCTAAAAAAGGTAATAAGCATCATTTTATTGCCACATGTCCTTTTTGTAATAAAGAATTGCATTTTTATATAAATTATGACACAGGTATGTGGGATTGTAAGAAATGTGGAGAAACTGGCAACATTGTAACTTTTTTGAATAAGTTAGGCAGACTTGATTTGTTGGATGGCAGACAAGTTTATATTGATTCCATATTGAATAATAAACTTAAAGATACAATGAATACAACAGGAAAAGTGATTGATATAACAATAGGAAAAAAATTGTTACCTGTTGGGTACAGAAAATCAATATTTAATTCAGACAGCAAATTTACACAATATTTAAGAACACGAAAATTCAAGGAAATTGATTTTTGGTTGTATGATCCAGGGTACACTAAGATGAAACAACAATTGATTGATTATGTGATCATACCTGTTCATAGGGAAGGGCAAGTGAAAGCATATGTTGGCAGATATTTAGGAACTGATCCATTGTGTCCAAGATATTTGAATTCAAAGGATGATTTTAATAAATTGATGTTTGGATATGATGAATTGCGTAAAGAAACAAAAACTGTTATTTTGGTTGAAGGGGTGTTTGATAAGATAAGCGTCACAACTGAATTAGGATTACATCAAGACCGTGAAATGAAGTGTTTGGCCACATTCGGCAAGAAAATTAGTGAGGCTCAGGTATATTTATTGAAAGCGAAGGGAATTGACAATTTGATTTTTATGTATGACGGCACGGATGCGGTGAGTGATATGAAAAACATAGCATCACAATTAACAACAGAATTTAAGAACATTTTGCTATGTTACACAGGGAAGAATGATCCTGGCGAAAGTGATAGAAATCAATTGTTTAATTACCTTAGTGAAGCTAAAAATCCTAATGATTTTTGGTTGGACAAAGTAAATAAACTACAACTGAAATGAACACAAAAACACGCAAATTATCGCCAGTACAATACATCAAACAATTAGAAATTGAATGGTGGATTTGTAATTTCAGGCGCAAGATTCACCCAGTGAATTCTCAACGCAGGAATTTGGGAAAGATTGCTAATTTGAAGAAAGAACGATTGATTGATATAAGTGAGAGGAATGAGTTGCCACATATATTTATTGACTCTGATTTGATGAAGAAATTGAATCAATCATTTAATCAAAATGGTGGCGGGTGTCCCAGTTTTGAAGGAATAAAAGATGAAGATATATTGGATTACTATTCTGCAGAAGCAGATGTTAGATGTTTTTACGGGTTTGATACTGATAATAAACCAATTGTGAAAATTGCAAAGATAAAGAAATGCAATTTATTAGCCAAGACGGTTACAATTGAAAATGAAAACGTTGAGGAAACTATGGAATTTAATGCTGTTTCAAGGATATTTTAAAAATATCCAAAAAAAAAGATTTTTTTATTTAGAAAAGTCTTTTATCTTTACGTCGTCAATCATAATTCTAAAAACATAAAAACTACGCAAAAATGACAACTCAACTCACAAAAAGCAAAATTATTAAAGATGCAATCTTATCTGTAAGAAAAGCATTTCTTTATGCAACCAACGTGGCTGGTATCCCAGTTAGTAAAAAAATATCTGAGTTTACAGAACAAACACTGTTAAGAAAATACTCACACCAACCGACACTTTGCAACGAAACATTAACAATTCTTTCAGGAATATCCCGAACAGCTGCCACTGCCAAACAAGTTATAACTTTGATATTGCAGGGTATGAAAAAAGAGGGATTTTTTGATCACGCTATCCGTGCTACAGTTGATAATCTTACTCCAGATGAGATAAAGGTGTTAGAATACCTTTGTCTTGAATTAGCTACATGGAGGGATAGTGAACCAGGATACAGTTGTGTAGGTGGTACAGATATAACAAAACATTTTAAATGGGCAGGTAAGACGACATCTGGTTTGGTAAGTTCACTGACACGTAAGCGTTTTGTGTACAGTGATGATCAATTTCCTGACATTCTTTATCCGCTATGGTACATGATCCCAAAGAGTTTTGGCAGACTTGCTCCATCTGTTGAAGCACCATTTACACCACCACCAGCATTGAAACATTTTACTGATAAATTGGTACTTGGAACACCAGAGAAGAAGCCTTGGAAAAAAGTCATTGAAGCCAGAGCAAAAGCAATAGCAGATAGCAATAATATAAGACGGGCTCAATTAGTGAAATTTTTAGGTGAAACGAAGCCGCCAGTTGTTGGTTATCCATATGCTCATACTGCTGCATTTGAAAAGGTTATAGGCAAGAAAAAACCTGCAAAATCAGTAGCTATTGTAGCAAATAAAAAATACAAACCATATGAAAAGTTTGGTGCTCATGGTCACAATGTTACATTGGAAGGCTTTACTGAGAATTGCATTGTTGAATTTCTATTGAAAGGTGTTAGACAGCTTGGTAAATTCAGACATTTTCACATTAATAATCAATTTCCTAAAGGATATGGTGTAATCAATCATGACGGCAAGATCATTGAACGTGCCAATGGTAAGTTCAAATTGTATGCTGGTGAACCTAAAAAAGCCATAAAAGTAGCAAATTTGGTAACTTTACCAGTTGGTGAACCTGTTCCAAGTCATCCATTAATGTCTATGGCTATTGAAGCAGCCACAGAAGCAGCGCAATCTAAAAAAATCAAAGTTGTAAAAAAGACACAAGCCACTCTTTTAAATGAAGCATTAGATAAAATACAGGGAGAACTTTTATTGGCTGGTATGGCTAATTTGGCGAAAGTTCAAAAAAAAGCAAAAAGATTAGATAAAAAGGTGCCATCAACAGGAACAAAAAGGTTTTTATCTGCATTTGGGATGTCATTAAAGTAAAGCAATCAACAAAATCACCCTGCATGTTAAATGGCGGGGTGATTTAATACACGACACATTTAAAAACCCTTATATAAATGAATAAACAACAACCGATAGCTGAAAAATTCTACTTGCGTTATGAATATTTGGCTTACAGCTATGCAAAACAAATATTCAATTATGAGAGATCGGGATATGAATATCAAGATATTCTGCAGGAACTAAAAATCAAAATTTACACAACAATTTTAGCTTATGCCCGCAAATGGCAGGAGTACAAAACCACAGGAAAGTTCAAACCAGTACCAATGGAATTTTATATCAAGACAGCAATGGTTAATCGTACAAAGGATTTTATTAAACAGTTTAATCAGGAAAGTGTGGAAAATGTGGATAAAATCTCAATCAGTAATTTTGATTATGGTGTTCAAAGTACAATGGTATCAAGAATGGACTTGTCCAAAAGAATTTGTACAATCAACGGTGTTGATCTGTTTTACAAGATGAGTGAGGTTGAAAAGAAGTGTTTTGCGCTTTATCTGAAAGGGTTTACAGTACCAAAATTGATCAAATTATTTCCGAAAGTGGTTGTACTTGAATTGATCAATGATCAGATTACTTATCTAAATCATAGAAAAAACGATTTGTTGAATTATGTGAAAATAAAGCACACAACAATAACTTTCGAAAATCAAGACTAAAATTAAAATCAACGTTAATAATCATTCACAACAAATTAAAAACAAAAAAATCATGGCAACAAAATTGACAGCTGATCAATCCAAAAGAATTGGAAATATCGGCTTAATCGCAAAAACTGGCACAGTTGAAGAAGCCGCCAAGAAACTTATTGAATTTTTGGCTAAAAATGATGTGGCTGGTGTAGATGGTGATCCCATCAATGATCTTATTGAAATGGCAGAAGTGTTCTATGAACCAGACATAGAAAACGCTGAAGAAATCAGTGATTTAAATGAGACTGAGGACTTGGATGACTTAGCAGAAGAGGTTGCAACGCAGCCTATAATTGCTAAAAAAGGTGTAGCTGCTACAGCTAAACCAGGGGCAGTTAAACCAACAGCAGCTAAAACAGCAGCAGCTAAAGTCAAATCAGTAGCAACAGATGGTGAGAAATTTGATGCTCGCAACAATCCTGCTCATGATGCCTTATTGCAGCCATTCAGAGATTATTTTCCACCTGAAGATTTTCAGATTGATATTTTAAAACAAGGTTTCACTGTAAGAGTGTTAGGCAAGAATGCTAAAACAACCTTGTTGAATTTTGATGAGTTGAAAATTGGAGCAAAAAAGGAATTGAGTGGTAATTTATATACCAACCGTTTCAAAACACCTGAAGATTTATTGCCTTTTTTACCTGACATATACCATGATCGTGAAATGGGTATGTTTAGAGCAGAATCACATCCTTCATTACGCAAAATCACTGAAACAGAATTGTTTGACATCTTTGAAAACAGTGATTTTATCACAGAATCATTAAACAGAGCAAGCGGCAAGGATGCTGTGATGGGAGCAAACCGTGAGAAATTGGAAGCTGTGTTAAATAATACAACAGCACCTGCAAAGAAGAAAATTTCACCACTTGCGCCTGTTATTGAGGATGCTGAATTGGATGAGCAATTGGAAGAAATGGTTGAAGAAGAATTGATGGAAGAGGAAGCAGCACCCGTTGTTGTTAAAAGAGCACCTTTTTCTGTTAAAAAAGCAGCAGTGCCTGTTGTTGCTACTAAAAAGGCAGCACCTGTTGTAAAGAAGAAAGCTGTGCCTGCTTCATAAGTATAATTGTTTCATAATACAATAGGGTACAATTCCCAAGTCTGCGTTCCATGTGAGCGCAGATTTTTTTTATAAGCCACCGTTAATAGTATAAAATAAATAAAATGATATATAAAGAAGCATCAACCTGTGTAGCCGAACATTTCAATGAAGATTACTATGATTTACACCAGTTCTTATTAGACAGTGGAAATTCAGTTAGTAGTCGCAATGGCTCTACAATGGAAATTTTGAACTTTAAAACAGTTTTGAAAAATCCTATTAAAAGATGTGTTGGCGGTCATAAACGCAATATAAATGTGTTTTTCTTATTAGCAGAAGCCTTATGGATATTTTGTGGCAGAAAAGATGTGTTGTTTTTGGACACATTCAATTCTCAATTGAAACAATATAGTGATGATGGCGTAACTTATCACGCACCTTATGGATGGAGATTAAGGAATTGGGGTGTTGATTCAAATATAAATATAACAGAAGAAAACAAACATTCAGTACATGGTATTGATCAATTGTTTGAGGTAGTAAAGATGTTGGATGCTAATCCAGAAGACAGGCGGGTTGTTATGAGTGTTTGGAACCCAGAATTGGATTTAAATGTAAAATGCAATGATTTGCCGTGCAATGATTTAATTATGTATAAGATCAGAAATGGTAAATTATATAGCACAATTTCTAACAGGAGTAATGATTTGAATTTAGGATTGACAACTAATGTGTTTCAGTTCTCTTTTATTACTGAAATAATTGCTAAGGTTTTGGGAGTTGGATTAGGTGATCAAGTTCATAATAGTCAATCATTACATCTTTACTTGAATCACCCAATGACTGATGCTTTATCTGATGACATTCGTCGTTACAACCATTTTTATAATGGATTGTTGTATGATCATGCTGTAGCTATTGATATGGATTTCAGTTTCTCTTCAGATCATACAGCAAAACAAAAGTTTTTATTGATTGATTTTCATATACGTTCCATTGTATCAATTCTTTTGAATAAAATGAGAAATATACATCATTATGAATTAGGAACTAATGATGTTTTGGCAGAAAGTATTAATTCAGAATTTAAACAATATTTGGATAGTTTAAAGGAGTTTTCAAGATATTTATATTTTGTATACAAGATATTGGATATTTATATTGAATATAAAGACAATAAATCAAAGGCTTTTTCTTTGAAAGAATTAATTGGTTTATCATTAGAATTGCCAGAGTTTGAGAAAAGTGATTATATGTTGTTAGCATTGAATTTTTTTGCTGTGAGATTAACTTCACAAGCTGGGATTGAGATTTTTAATGAAATTATGGAAACATCTAATATGGTTAATGTTGGAAATTATTAAGATATGGAATTTCTTGAAAGATTTGATTATTGGTGTAAGGAAAACTTGCTTGACGTTAAACACATTGATGAACTTATTTATCAGATTGTAGGTGTTGAAGGAAACATAATGCTGCTAAAGCCATCGGAGAAAATATTGGATGAAAATTGTTGGTTTAATTTAGAAATACCTGAATTTAATTTAATAGAAGAAAGAAATGTTGTTTACATAGTGTTTGAGTTTGGTGGAAGATTTTATTATAATAAACCTAAACAACAAAGAAATAAGTTGGGGGATACAAGCTTTGAAGCTGATTTCAATGATTTCAAATATTTGGGAAAAAATACCACTGAATTAGAAATACCTTTTGTTCATTTAGGAGTACATAGTGAATATGAGTTATTGAATGGAGCACATAATTCAAAATTGTGGGTTCAAAAAGCTAAATTTTTAGAACACAAAGCCATTGGAATTTGTGATAAGGACACTCTTGCAGGTGTCCTTTCGTTTCAGTTGGAATGTAGTAAAAAAGGTATCAAGCCAATCATTGGCCAAACAATTTCAGTTGCGTTGAATTATAATCCTAACATAAAAGTGCAGGTTACATCATCCTTGAAACTGTACGTGATGAATGAGGAAGGATGGCAAAATTTACTACAAATCAATAAAGCCATTAATGTGGATTATGACAAGGTAATTCCTGAAGAGATATTACTCAGTCATAAACAGACGGGATTAATTGCCGTTATTGCAACGAATAGCCATCTAAATTCAACGATCAACCATAAGGTTGTAGAAAAGCTCATTAAGAAGTATGAATCAAAATTTGAGCACTTATATTGGCAAATTGACACTGTAGAGTTTTACGATGATGAAATGGACATGAAGCACCTTAATAAGATAAAGCGATATTTGGACAACTACAGTCATTTAGTTGAGCCAGTGTTGATCAATGATTCTTATTATTTGGACAAGGAAATGGCAGTGTTAAAGGAATTTATGAATAAGGTGGATCGCAAACCGCAGCCTCATAGCATTGATCAATATTACAAAAATATTGATGATGTACACAATCAATTTTCACTTCTCTTTTCTGACGTTGATAAATACTTCAGCTTATTAGTGAGGATTGCAGAAAACACCCTTAAAATTGCGAATTTATGCTCTTTTGAGGTTAATGTGGGAGAACATAAGTTACCCAGATATGAATTTATTGAAGGTATGAGTAATGAGGATTTTTTGACAGAAAGAATATCTGATGGCTTTATGAAGAAAATACAGAATAAGTATGGCGATAATATTGAATTATTGGAGACATATTATGAAAGGGTTAAGACTGAGATGAAAGTAATATATGATGCAGGATTTGTTGATTATTTCTTGATATTGTGGGATGTAGTTGTGTGGGCAAAGGAAAATGGAATTTATGTGGGAACTGGGCGTGGTAGTATAGGTGGTTGTTTGTTAGCATATTTATTAGATATAATCACTATTGATCCAATAGAACATGATCTATTGTTTGAAAGATTTATGAATGCTGCACGTATCAGTGGTGAAAGAGCCAAGTCAGCGGATGCTATGCCTGACGTGGATTTGGATTTTGAAAGTAGCAACAGAGATGCTGTTAAGGAGTACATATACAATAGATTTGGAACTGCTCATACTTGTTCAATAGGCTCATATACAAGATTGAAATTGAAGGCAGGTATGAAGGATTTTGCCCGTGCTGAAGGAATAGGATTTTCAGATGTGAATTATATAACCAAAGACATTGATAATCAAATAGAATACACTTTTAAGGATTTGATAAAATATGCTTTGAAAAGTGAACCATTGTATAAATTTATACAAAAGAATCCAAAGATAGTTCATTGTATAAAATTTTCATTAGGACAAGCCAGAAGTGCATCGGTACATGCCAGTGCTGTTATGATAGTGCCTAAAATGAATAAAAATGGTGATGATGTCAATATTTTCAATTGGTTACCAATACGCAAAATGGGAAACATGTTGGTGTCTGAATGGGAAGGTAAATATTGTGAAAGGGCAGGGTTTTTGAAGGAAGACATATTAAGTCTTCTTCAATTGGATAAATTTAAGCGTATTGTTGAGTTGATCAAACGTAATCATGACGTTGATATAGTGTTTGAAGATATACCTTTGGATGATGAAAAGACATATAATTTGTTCAGGCAAGGAGCTAATGAAGATGTATTTCAATTTGGATCCATGGGTTTGATGTCTTATTCAAGAAACGTCAAACCTGACAATATTGAGGAGTTGATAGCAATGAATGCATTGTATCGTCCTGGCCCGATGAGCAGTGAAGCCCACAAGGATTTTGCCTTAATTAAGCATGGCAAAAAGAAACCTCAATATGATTATATGTTAAAAGAAGTTACTGAAGATACATATGGTTTGTATGTTTATCAGGAACAGATTATGAAAGCTGTAGTTGTGTTAGGTGGCTTCAGTTTAGTTGATGCTGATATTTTGCGTACACAAATTAAGAAGTTTGATAAAGTTGCTATGCATCAAAGTGAACAGAAGTTTATACAAGGAGCAATTAAGAATGGTTGTCCACCCACAGAAGCTTTAAAGATATGGAATAAATTGGTTGCGTTCTCAGGATATGGATTTAACAAGAGTCATAGTGCAGCGTATACATTAATTGGATATTGGTCACAGTGGTTAAAGGCAAATTATCCATTAGAATTTTGGACAGCTTCAATGAACTTTGCTTATCATGAACAACATATTCCCAGAAGAATGAGTGAGATTAAAAAGATAAATTTGTTTAAAGGATTAACTATAAAACCACCATCAATTAACAATTCTGGTGTTGATTTTGAGTGTGATAAGGTTACGCAGACAATCTATTGGTCATTAATGAAAATTAAAGGATTAGGAACGGAAACGGTGAAAGGCATATTGAAAGAACGAAAGGAGAATGGCGTGTTTTATAGTTATGAAGAATTCATTAAGCGTGTACCAAAAAAGAATGTAAATAAGGCATCTGTTGCAATATTGATATTAGCAGGAGCGTTTGATGAAATAGAAAATATTGTTAAACCTACTGAAAGATTGGATATATTAAAAAAACATTACAAGCGATTGAATGAGAAATTGCCTGAGAAATATGGTAGATCAATTTTGTCTAAACCATATTTTTGGACAATAGAACAAAGACGGTTGACTGGTTATGGTGAAGTGGATTACAAAGCAATTTTATCTGCTAATCCAAAAATGAATAAAATAACAGAACAATATATGGATGGTAAAAAGTTCCATGATAACAGGAAAGATTTTAAAAAAGCAATAATATGCGGTGAAGTTTTAAAAGTTATTGAAAATAAGACTAAATTAGGCAAGCCATATATGAGAATTGCTATGGTGTGTAATGATGAAGAATTAACTATGATGATTTGGAGTGATACGTTGGAGGAAGGTGGTGGAATGGACTTTTTTAAGTTTTCTAAAGGCAAAGTTATAGCAGTAACAGGGAAGGTAAAATGGGACACTCACTATCAAAACAACTTGTTATACAGCCACGATGAAACAAAATACTTTGAACTTTAAGCAATAAAATAATGTTTGACAATAATAACACAGGCACCAATAAAATTAGAAATGCTCAAGCAGTCATTATTGATTACAAAGGTGATACTTTTTTAAGAAAAACCAAGAAAGGTAAAAAATTTGATGTAGGTGAATTACAAGCAATGGTTGGTGGTGATTACACATTTAAACCTTTGAGTAATTTATCTTCTTATACTATAAAATTTGAATTTGAATTTGCGTGGTTTTTGATAAAAAAACCATATTATTTATTAAATAAGCATGCAAGACAAATTCCATTGACTCCCAATGAGAAAGGCAGAGAGATATTGAAGATGGCAGGAATAGTGGAATTACCATTGGGAAATTTTGTTATTGTTGGAAAAAAATACTTACTATTATGAATATAGTTGACATAATTTTTGACAAAAATTTTACTAATTTAGATGAAACTTTTAGATTCAATGGTACTTCATTGAAACAAGAAGAAAGTGTTTCTCAGCATACTTATTGGGTAATGATGTTTGCTTATCTTATTATTGACAATATGTTTGTTGTATCCAATGATAAGATGAAGTTTCAATTTACATATCAAGTAATGGGAAAATGCTTGTTTCATGACTTTGATGAAACATTAACAGGTGATTTGCTTTTTTCATTTAAACATAATGCATTAAATGGTGATGCTATAAGGGCTTGTATAAAGGAATATGTTGATAAGTTCTTATTAGCATATAAAGAATTTCATGATGAAGGTATTGGTGAGACTATTCAACGATGTTGCAAAAATGAAGATGATTATATAAAACATTTTGTTAAGATATGTGATTGGTTAGCTTGTTGTAAATATGAATGGCAGGAAGTTAAGCGGGGTGGTAATGCGATAGAATGGAATGAAATAATAGTTAAGTCAATAGACTGTTTACACAAGGAGATAGACATATTTTTAGAAATAACAACATTGCGGGTGCCATCCAGTGATGTTAAACATCTTTTTGGACTTATCAATCAGAACTTATTTATAAAAATACAAAATGACATCCGCAAAATTAAATATCCAACAACACCCGATTACTATGTTAGATCAAAAGAAACAACGTAAAAAAAACATTGCCAAGTATGGTGATAAGAATGATGACGTTATTGCCAGATCATATCGAGAAGGCAAAGGGATTGGAGATATTTGGTGCGCTAAAAATGCTGAGAAATATTTGCGCAGGTTTTTAGGAACGTCTGAAAAAGCCAACAATTTTGTTGATTTGTTGAAGGTAAAAAATTATGTTGATAGAATGATTGAATATAATAAAAAGCATCCCAGTGTTAATAAAAAAGAAATAATTGAAACATAATGGCAACTAAGAAAATTATCAAATTAAACAATCAATACAGTCTTCAATTAATATTTGATCCATTGTATATTGATGATCAAGAAGTTGATTTAAACAGACTAATGTTTATTGATTATATGAATCTTTCAGCTGAGATAGCAACTTTTTCAATAGTGTACGCAGGTATTGGGTTTTTGGTTGCTGATTTGAAGCGTGAAACAGCCAAGGCTGAATTGGAATTAAAGATATACAAGAGTAAAGCCAGAAAAGAATTCAGGGAAGAAGCAACATTGTTAAAAAAGAGAGCAACCATTGATGAGGCTGATGATTATGTAAGAACTTCAGTTGAATATAGAATCAAAAACATTCAACATATTGAATTTCAACATAGACTTGATACTATTGAATCATTGTATTGGTCAATGCAAGGAAAAGAACAAAAATTGCGTTCTTTGTGTAATTCATTGCCTTATCAAGATTTTGTTGCTCAATTAATGGATACAAGTTTAAAGGAAATTAATTATGTTAAATTGAAGAAATTTAAACCATTAATATCATAAAATATGTTAGTATATTTGATTATTTGTAAAGTTAATGGTAAGAAGTATGTTGGCAAGACTACTAAATCACTAAATCAGCGATGGAAGGAACATATCGCATTTGCTTTAAAATATAAAAGCCAATATTTAATTCATTTTGCAATACGGAAATATGGTGTGGAAAATTTTGAAATAAAACAATTATGTGTGGCAAAATCTGATTTTATATTATGCAGATTGGAAAAATTTTATATCAAAAAATTGAATACTTTGTGTGATAATAAAAAAGGTTATAATATGACTGAAGGTGGTGAAAGTGGAATTCAAGCTCAGATTGTAAAGAATAAAATATCTAAATCATTGTTGTTACGTGGAAATTTATTTGTAACACCTGAATTTATTGAATTCAACAGACAGAAATTATTGAATAGTCCAATACATCAATTTAGAAAAGGATTGAGTGAAAAAGGCAGAAAAAATTTATCTGATTTTAGAAAAACCTTTAAATATAGTGAAGAATCAAAACAAAAGATGAGTGATTCATTAACAGGGAGATTGGTTACATGGGGCAATAAAATAAGTGAAGTGTTTAAAAAACAAGGACACCCAAGGTCAGGAAAATCACATACTGAATTATCCAGAAAGAAAATATCTGATGCCAAAAAATTATATCATAAAGAAATAATCAACGTTAAGTAAGATAACTAAAAATTTTAAAATGCAAACACAAAGTTTACGCAGTCAATATGCTGCCACATCAACTAAGCAATTGAAAGCTGTTGTTGAAGAAGAAAATGCCAAGGTTGCTGTCGGAAAATATTCTGACAACCTACCTATTGAAGATGGGATAAATAAGTTCAGGCTGATGCCTAAACACCCATCAGAAGAGGCTTTCACTCACATTCAATGTCGCCATTGGCTGAGCAGGGATGATGATGGGGAAGAAAAACGTATGACCGTTCCAAATTCAAAAATCCACGGTAATACAGAAAAGGATATTATTGAAGAATACATTGCATTTATACGCAGAACATTGTCAGCAACTGATGCTGAAGATGCTGCCAAAATCAAACTTTTGACAGCATATCCTGGCGGTATAAATATGCAAACTTCTTGGATAGCATATGCTTACAAAATTGAAAAGGATAAGAAATCATTTGGTATATTAGAATTGAAACGTTCAGTGAGGGATGCTTTGAATAATGCAGCTATTATTGAAGATGAATCTGAAGCTATTGAAGTTGATCCTTTTACAGATCCAGATTCAGGTTTGCCAATATTGATTACTTACAATTCAAAAGCTAAAAAATCAACTGATTATTACAAGCTTCAGGTAAGCAAAACACCAATACCTTTGACTGATGATGAATTGGAAGCTTTTTCAAAGGTTGATCCACTTTCTACATTGAAGGAAGTAAATTACACAATAAATGATTTTGAGCATGCCTTGGAAGGGTTACAATTTTTTGATGATAACAATGATATTAACCTGTTTGAAAGTGATGAATTTCAAGCTATCATTGAAGAAGTAAAAGCTCAATATGATGAAAGTGAGCGTAAAGTTGATGGTGAAGACAAAACTACTAAAGCACCAGCAATTGGTAAGAAAAAAACTGTTATAAAAGCACCAATTAAAACGGCTATTAAATCATCAAAAATGGAAGAAGTGCCTGAAGAGTTTGTTGAAGAGCCTGTTGAAGAAATGGTTGATGATACGCCTGAAACTGATGCTTATGATGAAATGGATAGAAATGGTTTGAAATCATACATAGTGAAATCTGGGTACAGAGATGCTATAAAGGTGTATCAAAATGATACAGATGATGATATCAGAACTAAGATCAGAAATTTAGAAGTTGAATCACCATTTGTTGGTGAAGAAGCAGCTGAGGAAGTTGCTGAACCAGTAGCTGCTAAAAAAATTGTTAATAAAGCATTTAACAAATTAGCTGGAAACAAGCCAACTTTAGAAGATATCAAAAATAAATTAGCTGGTAATACAGCCAAAAAATAGTTGGTAGCCTTGTATAGATTGCCAATGGCATTACATCCAAGCTGGTGGTGTAATGCCTTTTTTTATCATTAAAAATTCAAAGCAAATGACTGATATAACAAAAAAATTGATGAGCAAGATGTCTGAGTTAAAAGTGGGCTCAGGAGACTTTGAGACACTAAACAATAAGAATTATTTTGATCCAGGAAGATTGTATATTCATACTGGTTCATCAAATTTAGATTGCAATATTGGCAGTTTTGGTTTTCCTGTTGGATTAACTGAAATCTCAGGAATGAGTAAATCAGGCAAGACCACATTGGCTTTAATGGGTATGTTAAACTTTCAACAACGTTTTCCTGACGGTATTTGTGTTATATTATCAAGTGAGTATAGAGATAATGATCAATATGCTAAACAAATTGGATTAGATACAGAGCGCATTCATTTAATCAAAAGTAAGAATGTTGAAGATTTATTCTATAATTTTCAGATATTTATTAATGCTTTGGAAGTTTTGTGGCGTGAAGAACAAATGGAAGGTAAGCCCAAAATTTATGTATTTTGGGATAGTATTGGAGGAACTAACAGTCGTGCAGAACTTAATACATTTATGGAAAATGTTAAGATTCATCAAAAGAATTTATCTGAAGGTACTAAAACAGAAGCTAAGCACGCTAAGATTGCTGATTTTGCAAAGATGGCTAAACATTGTATGAAAGCTATTTTAGCTCAGATATATGATAAAGATATTGTTTTTATTGCTATTAATCATTTGATTGATAATGTAGATGGTACTGGTGGACAAAGTTCAGGTGGTGGTCATTGGATAACTTTTTTGCCTGTTTTACGTTTGTTGTGTAAAAGAAAGGAATGGATAACAATGGAAATGGAAGATATGATTAATGGTAAAGCTATGAAAAAAATAGAACAAGTTGGACAAATAACCACTGTTTATATAGAAAAAAATGATTTTGGTAGTCGTAAATCAACAGACGTTGAGATATTTTTAGGATATGGTATAGTCTTGAGTGCTAATGATATTGCCTATGCCATAAATAAAGGTATATTAAAAGCACCAAGTGCTTTGAAGCGCTCATTTATGAATGATAAGCTGAAATGGAGTTCACGAAGAGAGTTTTATGATTTATATAAAACACATAATAAATTGTTACCTATTTTACATAAAAAGATAATGCAAGAAAGACATAAAGAAGTTTTGGAATCAAAACAAATATAATTATATGTACATATACAAAACTATTTGTTTAATTAATGGTAAAATATACATTGGTCAATCTTCCAAGTTAGTGAAGTCATCTATGTCATATTTAGGCAGTGGTGTGTCTTTAAGTTTAGCAATTAAGGTTTATGGTAAACACAATTTCAGTAAAGAAATCTTAAAAGATAATATAAAAATACAACATCAACTTGACATCTGGGAACAAATTTATATCAAAAAATTCAATAGTTGTGATGAGGAAATTGGATACAATATTATGCCAGGAACTACTAATGGATTTGGTCATGTTAATCCTGCTAAATTAGCTATTGTAAAAGATAAAATCACTATCGCTTCAAATAATTATTGGAACTCAACAGAGGGCAATGAATATCGAAAATCAATCACAGGAAATGGAAATCCATTTTTTGGCAAACACCATACTGAAGAACAAATAAAACAATATTCATTGACTCGTGTTGGTAAAGATATTGGAAATTTTGGTAAAAAACATTCAAATATGCATTCTATGAAATTTAAGCAAGAGCGAAGGGTTGCGTTTAAATTATGGTGGAAACAACAAAAAGTAATATAATGAAACCGTTAGCAGTCATATTAACAGATACTCATATCAAAGATGGTAATGAAGAATTGATTGAATCTATATTTAAACAGGCTTTTGATGCTTGTGAACAGTTAGGAATTAATACTTTAATCCATTGCGGTGATTGGTTCGCATATCGGTCATTGCGCTTTGAGTCTTCATTGAAATGCTTTTTAATGATCCAAAAGATATTGGATCGAGCATCAGATCGGAATGTAACAATATATTCTATACAAGGGAATCATGACAAGCCTGACCTGACCTCTGAACATGGATATATGGATTTGTTCAGATATGATAAAGCACTTAAAATATACAAAACTCAGCATTGTGTAAGATTAGCAGGTAATTCCAACATTGTGTTTTGTTTCTTGCCATACTTCAAAGAGGGCATTGAGTATCTTACCAGATTAGAACAGTTGATATATGATGTGAAGAAGTATTTCCCAAAAGATAAAAAAATCTTAATCACTCACGCATCAATCAATGGTGTTAGAAATAATGATGGTAGCTGTGTTGAAGGTGATGCTCAAATGAATTATTTTGACACGTTTGATTTAGTGTTGACAGGACATTATCATGACAGGCAACAGCTAAGTGAGACAATACACTACATTGGATCAGCGTATCAAGCTAATTTTGGTGAATCGGATGCTAAAGGGTTTGCTGTTCTTTTTGATGATTTATCCATAGATTATATACAATCAGAATTTAAGAACTTTGTGAAGATATATGTTGAGGTTGAGGCTGAATCTGATTTAAAGGAACTATTTTCACAGTTACAGGAGCATATTAAATACAATAATTCTGTTGGAAATAGAGTACAGATAGTGTTTAAAGGCAGTCAAGACAAGCTATCAACCATTGATTTAAGAGATCCATTATTTAAAGGTATAGAAGTTAAATGTGAACCTACTGAGATTGATGTTATGTTTGATAAAATTGAAGATGCTGAATTGATTGTATTTAATAAAAAAAATATTGCACAAGGGTGGAGAGATTATGCTAAAAAGCGCAATATTGATTCAATTAAGATCCAAAAGGGATTGATAATGCTCACAACTTCAAGAATATAATAGCAGATGTGGAAGCCGACAACCATAACATTTAAGAATTTATTATCACATTCTCACACAAAGTTTGATTTTATCAGCAATCAGTTGATTATGCTATTGGGCGATGTAGAAGATGAGCCAGGTGCAGACTCTAATGGTGCCGGAAAATCAGCGATTATTGAGGCAATAACTTTAGCAATAACAGGAAATGTGTGGCGTGATGTAGGTAAAGAAGACTTTATAAAGTATGGTGAACGCAGTTGTGTGGTGATTATGGATTTGGTTAATGATGTTTTGTCGGAAATTATGACTATTGAAAGAACCTTGTTTAATAACAGTAGCAGTAGCAAACTTCGCATCTACATTAATTCTGAAGAGATTACAGACCTGCCAACACTTAATGATGGTAACAAATTCATATTGGATAAGTTAGGCATAAGTAAGGAAGATTTTTTGAACTACTTTGTTATTGGACAAGGTAACAATAAAAGCTTCTTTTCAGCTGGAGATGTTAAACAGAAAGAAATCATAAGCCGATTCAGTAATTTTCAGAGCATAGACCATCTTTGTGATCAAATTGACAATAAGATCAATAAATGTAAGATGGTATCCATACCTAAATGTGAGTTATCAATAGAAAGATTGGATGGAGCGATTGAAAATTTGAAAATTAATATAGCAGAACAAACTAAGAATTTTGAGGAAGAAAAAAAGGAACGGCTCATACAAATTAAAGAAAACATTGATAAATGCGTTTCTGAGTGCTCAAAATTGAAGGAAAAACATACTGCCAATAAAATACTCATCACAGACAGATCGTCAAAAATCGATGCATTAAAATTGAAAATTGATGCTGTAGATAAAATACAGCAGCAATTGCAGGATGCTGATTTGAAACGTAAAAAAGCTGCAGGATCATTATTAGAAGTTAAGAAAATGCAATCCGAATTGATAAGTCAGTCAGGGTTGATAGTGAAGTGTCCGAAGTGTGATAATGAATTTATTCCCAAATCAGATTTATCACCTGAAGAAATTCAAGTGTCAATGTCTTTTGTTGAAGAAAACATAAAAATATTAGCTGCCCAACTTATAAGTTGGGATGATCTTATGGATGAGATACAAGAACGTATTCAAGTAATAAAGGAGAATCAATCGAAAATCAATATATTACAGAATGAGATCAGAAGCTATGAGCGATTGAATAATGGTATTTGGGTTGATATAGAAGAACTTGATATGAAAAGGCAATCGTATCAACATCAATTAAAATCATTCCAAGATAATAAAATCACATCCAAAGAAAGTTTAGTTGCTTTAAAATCAAAGTTATCAATACAAGTTTCGGAAAGAATTGGGCAGTTCAAACAGTTGAATGAATTACAGAAAGAATTAGAGGAATGGAAATTTTATCAATTTCATTTCAGCCGTCAAGGATTTAAGACATATTTGGCCAACAAGTCAATCAAGTCAATTCAGGATATTTGTAATTTCTATTTGAAACGGTTTGAAACCAACTTGCAGGTTGAGATAAGTGGCTTCAAAATATTGAAATCAGGTGAGTTGAGGGATAAAATTGAAGTTTTTATAATTAAAGATGGTTTAAATAAAGGTTTGTTTAATAAGTATAGTGGTGGTCAAAAAAGTAGAGTTGATATCTGTGGTGTAATAGCTCTTAATAAGTTGATAAATAATACAGTGGAGTATGGGAAAGGTTTAGATTTATTAATAATAGATGAAATTGGTTATTTAGATGCATCAGGAAAAGTTGAAGTAATTAAAATTTTGGAAAAGTCAAACGTGACTTCAGTTATTGTTATGCATGAAGTGGGTGAAGTGTTTTGTAAAAATAAAGTTTTGGTAAAATATAAGTTTGGTAACAGTGAAATAATGGTTTAAAAATGTATATTTATAAAACAACTTGTCTCATTAATGGAAAGATTTACATTGGTCAATCTTCTAAAATATCAGAAACAACAAAATTTTATTATGGAAGTGGTGTGTCTTTTTGTCTGGCAATTAAAAAATATAATAAAAAGAATTTTTTAAAAGAGATTTTGAAAGATGATATTCAAACACAACAACTTCTTGATACGTGGGAAATGATATTTATCAAAAAATTTAACAGTTGTGATGATAAAATTGGTTATAACATTATGCCAGGAACGACTAATGGATTTGGAAATAGTTATAGTTCTCCAATGTTAATTGAGAGTGTTAGAAAAAAGATGTTTGGCAAAAATCATCCAATGTTCGGAAAACATCATTCAATAGAGACAAAAAAGAAAATGAGTGATAGCAATAGTTTGAAAGGAGAAAAGTATCCAATGTTTGGTAAAAAAATTAGTGAAAAACATAAGGCTGCTTTGAATAGGACAGGGATCAGTCCATGGAATAAGGGAATTAGTTTATCATTAGATCATAAACAACATATAAGACAAAGCAAAATTGGCAAGGCAAGACCAGATGAAACAAAACAAAAAATGAGAATATCCATGATTGGTAATCAAAATTCAAGAAAATATGCAGCATGAATAAATTGAAAATATTAGCATTGGACTTGGCTGCCAAGACAGGATGGTCGGTTGATAATGTGACTTATGGAATGGAAAATTTTACACCAAGAAGTGGTGAAAGTGCTGGATGGAAATTGATACGATTTAAGTCATTTTTGATAAAGATTTTGGAAACTGAAAAAATTAATTTAGTTGTTTATGAAAGAGCAGGTGGAAGATTTAAGAATGACATAATGTCCAGTGCGAAATTTATTGCTGTATTGGAAATTGTATGTATAGAACAAAAGATTGAATATAGAGCATATAGTGCAGGAGAAATTAAATTACACGCAACAGGTAAAGGAAATTCTGGAAAGCCAGCAATGATTAAGGCAGCGATAAGGAAATTCAAGAAACCAATCACAGATGACAATATTGCTGACGCTATGTGGCTTTGTGATTTAGCTAAAAAAGATTTGTCATAATGGAATTCAAAAAATTTGAAGATATTGAAATTTACAATGAAGATAACTTGAAAGATAGTATCTTTGAAGGTATTGACAAATTGCTTGGTACCACATATGACAAAATATCGTTTATTAGTAGTGATGTTGATGATGAGGTTGATGAGAACTATTACAGTATTGAAGGAAATTCAGAGGTTATAGATCGTCATAATGATATGGCAGTTCATCTATTTTCAGAAGTCAGAGTGGTGTTGTTAGATAACAGTGGACAATTATTAATATTATTCAATGATGAAGACAAAGAAGACATCTTAGTGATGTTTTAAAATTCAAAACGATATGAGTAAATTTATCTGTATTTCATGTGAAAAAATACATAATATTGGTTTATTCAGCGTGGCGATTGTAAATGGTGAAAAACAATATAGATGTTACAGATCAAAAGAACAATTGATTTGTGATTGTGACGCAAAAGGTATCTTAAAAAGCGTTGATGTGCCTATTGATTATGGAAGTAAGTCCATATCAATAGGCACTTTTAATTCTATGTCAATTGAGCAAAAACAAGACCTGTTAAAGAAACGAAGTTCAGCCCATTTTCAAAGAGAGATAAAAGAAAGTAAACATGAAATGCTTAAAGCCACTGTAAAGCAGATGACTGGAAAATGATAAAATAAAACAATAACACCTCATATAAATCAACATAAAAAATGCCAAACGAAAGTCTAACAAACAACAGCATTTATCATAAATTATTGGTAAATTCAAATATTCCTTTTCACACAAGAAAGATATCAAAATACTTGATTCAATTGAAATATTCTCAATCAGAACGACAGAAAGAGGAATTGAAGATGTTGATATTTTTAGGTAGTTCCAAGTTATTTATAAAAGCAATCAATAATTTCTTCAGCTTAACACATAATATCTCCAATGAAAAAATTCTTCATACAACAGAAGATATTGCGTCAGAATGTTATGTTGTTATGTCTAATTGTATTGACAATTTAGATGTAAAAAATATTAAGAAATTTTATTTTTATATTAATACAAGTTTGAACAGGCGCATGTATCGGTTGTATGAACGCAATTATAAGAAGCATTTTGATATGGTGTCTAATACAAAGGATAATATGACGAAATATATGAATCGTGGTTTTAATGATCATTTTGATATGACTCTTATTGATTTGAGTGATTTTTCACAAATGGAAATGGATATAATAAATTTTAAGTTCACTGGTAATAAGTTAAATTTGTTTTTAAAGACAGTTCAACTATCATCAACGCAATACTATGAGCATTTGGAAGAAATAAAAGTAAAGTTGGTAAAGAGGTATAAAACAGAGGACGGGTGATCACCGTTATTGTTAAATGTGAATACAAAATTTCAACAATTAATTGGCATAAAAGCTATGCTTGATTTGTTAAATGAATCATTCCCTTCACCTAAAGACATTCCATCTAAAATAATGAATGCTGATGTGAATGTGAATCCTGCTCCTATCTTTACAGCTAATTACAGTGAGAAGATACAGGGGTGGTGGATAAATGTAATAGATTACAATGTTTGGCACAATGATAAATTTAAGCATTTACGTGGTCAGTTGAGAATTATAGCTAAGCAAACAGGAATCAGTTTATCATTTTGTTATGTGTGGTATGCTACAATTAAAAGCATACAGGATGATTGCAAGAGAAGACATGAAATGTTTATTGGTAAAGTTAATAGTGAAATAATTTATTTATGAGTACATTAAAAGCACCATTTATTGATAGAAGATTTCAGTTTTTGTATTGGCTTAATCACAAGGTGTTTAAGATTGAAGAGGGTGCAATGATGCCGAAATTTTCATTATTCGTGTATAGGGTATTGTTTCCATTAAACTGGTTGTATGATAAACAAACTCATTTAAAATTTGATTACAGGCGTAATTTATACATAATAGATGGGCGGTTGATAAGTAAGGACTTTTTGGATTTTATGTGTAATCCAAAAAATGGAGGCAAAACGTTTACAATAATTAATGTAGAAATGCAAGACAATGTAGTAGTTCCCACAATATTACTTGATAATGAGATCAATAAACATATAATCTTTAAAAAATATGATACAACTAAGTAAGGACTGGATCACATCAATCGAAGCATTGACAGAATTGGTGAACATAGCCATAATAGCAGACAATGTGTTTGTGTATTACCAGTTTGAGGGAAGCAGTTCAAGCAATACCTCATCAGTTGATTTTTGTTCTATAAATGGAATATGTGTTACTGATTTTCTCGCAGCTAATCATATTGATCCCTCTGGACAAGGATTGAAGGGATATATTGCAAGATTTCAAGCCTATATTGAATTTCGTCATCAAATGACAATGAAGTTCAATAAAACAACCCCATATCTTTTATTCAGCCGATAAGCATCAACGTTACTATGTACATAATTATGAATTATGGAAAAAGTAGTATCACTGCCCAGAGGACATACACAAGAAACTTTAAAATTGTGGTATCAGAGCCTGTTTGGGTTTGAGCCTTCAAAATATCAAATTGAAATCTGGAAGACTATTGAACATACCAATAATTCCATAGCTGTAGGGGCAGTTGCAGGATCAGGTAAAACCACCACCATCACTTGTGCTTTGAAATTACTACCAAAGGGTAAAGAAGCCATTTTTTTAGCATTCAATAAGAGTATAGTGAAGGAACTGAGCACACGTGTGCCTGAAACAGTTAGTGTGAGCACACTTCATAGCTTTGGCTGTAGAACGCTTATGATGAATTGGGGCAGGTTAAAGATCAGTGAGAACAAGGTATTTAATTTGGGAGTCAAGTTGTCTGATAGATGGAATATAAATGAATCTGAAAACAAGTTTTCTTATGTTGCCAGAATCAACAAATTAGTTGATTTCATGAGATACAATTTAGTGGAACTTAATGTAGATGCTATAAATGAATTGGCAGATTCATATGGTATACCTATTTATGGAGAAGAGCCTGAACATGCTATGGAATTGTTAGCATTGAGCAATAAGCACGCAATGACTGAGATTGATTTTGCTGATATGATATATCAGCCAGCAATACGTGATGTTAAGATCAAGAAATATCCTTATGTGTTATTAGATGAAGCACAGGATTTGAATAGAGCACAACAGGTTATGGTTCAAAAGATTATAGAGCCCAAAAACGGCAGATTGATAGCTGTTGGAGACCCATATCAATCCATCTATGGCTTTGCGGGAGCAGATCATAAAAGCTACGAAAGGATAAAACTAATGGTGGCAAACACTGTTGAATTGCCACTTTCGGTATGTTACCGATGTACTAAGGCATTAGTCAGGCACGCTCAGGAAATCGTACCAACGATTGAGTTCAGTGAGACGGCTGCTGAAGGAATTGATCCTGTTGATGGTGATTATAGAGACATTGAAGATGGATCGTTTGTATTGTGTAGAAATACTAAGCCTTTGGTACAACTTTTTATTGAGTTGATAAAAATGGGGAAGAAAGCCAATATCAAAGGAAAGGAAATCGGTGCTTCAATAGTCACATTGATAGACAAGACTAAACAGAAAACAATTGTGGGATTGTTGAAACATTTAGTGGCACATAAAGTTCAATTGAAGACTAAGCTAATTAAGAAAGGTGTGATAAAATTTGACACTCACCCACGGATGATAGATTTATCAGAGAAGATGGAGATCATTAATATCTTAGCCAAACCATTTGACACTACTAATCAATTGAAACAATACATTGATAAGATATTTTTGGATGATAATCTGCCAGGCATTGTATTAAGCACAATACATAAAGCCAAAGGATTAGAAGCTAACAAAGTTTACATATTAATGCCATCTTTGATGCCAAGCGCATATGCTGTGTCAGAAGATGAATTGCAACAGGAATACAACTTGATTTATGTTGCACGCACAAGAGCTAAGAAAGAATTGGTTTACATTAGATCGTTACCAGATCCACCAACGGTTGATGAGGAACAGGAAGAAACACAAACAAGGTTATAAATTCAAAACACATTACAAAATGACTGAAGAACAACGTGATAAAATAAATGAGGGAATGGCTAAAGCGGTTGCAATTTTGCAACAATTAGCCATTGACTATAATTTTCATTATGGTTTAAATTTTGCTGCTTACAATAATGGCAATGAGATGGTTGGGAACGGTGTGTTTTATAATGAGGCATTGAAGTCAGGAACAATTACACATTTTATTGAACAACTACACAATGTTCAGGAAAAACAATCGAGTATTATTCCCAACATGTTACAACTTGGCTATACAATAGTGATGTGTTTAGATAATGATAGGAAGCCGAAAGATTGGACTGGTGACTGGCTTACTAAAGATCAATTGTATGTGGTAATGAATACCAGAAAGATGGCTAATGGTGAATATTGTTATGTCTTGAAGGGAATGATGCCAGCTGCTCCTTATGATGGATATATATGTAGCAGGTTTATAAGAATTATTACACAATCTAAATTCAATTGATATGTTGTATTCAATTAAGCAAATCACTTTGCGTAATGGTGATGAGATATTCATACCTTTAGCAAAAGAAGAATCAAAATGGTATGATGTTATTGGTAAAAAGATGACTAAGTGGGAGCGAATTGTTAAGATATATAACACATATCAACTACTAAACATATTTGAAGATGAAGATAATCTGGGCTTAACATATGAAGATTGCATTGATCATATTGAGGAATTTAAGTCAATGATAGAAACCAGACAAGGTTTATATGTTAGTGAGATAGTTATGATGAAATATATTGATAAAGAACAAATTTTAAAATTAGTACAAAAATGATACCTTTTACGATAGAACAACTGCTTAAAATGCCTGCTGTGTCAGTACAAGCTATTTATAAGCAAGTGAATCAAAGCTTAAACATAAGTAGTAAGGAATATGATATTTTATTAGAAGCAAAGTTGTTAGCGATAGACAGTCCAATTTACTTGATTCAAGAACTATTAATTCAACAAGGCAAGAAAGATTCAGATATTGATAAAGAAATCAAGTATATTGATTCAATACGCAGTCAGGCGCAGGTTATATTGGGCAGGGCAATACTTCATTTAGATGAAAGTGAATTGATAACTTGGAAAAACTTGGACTTGATAAATACAGGTGAATACAAGAAGCAGTTAAAATCTAATAAACCAAACATACCATCTAACATGCTTTATAATGAACAACAAGAGAAATAAGTTCTCAACCCGACATATTTGGGAATTGGTTGAAAGTAATTTTGATGAAGATACTAATACATCAAAGAAAATACACATATGCAAACATTGCGGTGTTATAAGAAAATCAACTCAGCTTGTTGATATCAAGAAGGCTATAATTTGCGCATTCAAGGTTGATACCTTACAAGTGAAATTCATTAGAAAACGTCCACCTTGCAAGATAAAAGACAATTACATATTCAGAGGAGCGCAATCAGATGATATGTTAAAGCAAGAAGTTATTACAGTGATTTCAAAACCTGAAGGAAAATATGATTATTTGCCTGACTTACCAGGATCAAAGCCGTATGTGTTTTTTAAGTCAATAACAGAAGAGGTTCAACTAACCAAAGTTAATTTGTAAAATAATATTATTATGAGAATAATAGAATTTGGAACAATAAGATTTAAGTGGTGGTATTGCGCAATAGTTGGATTTGCTACTATAATTGATGGACTAACAATGTTATTAACTTTAGGGTTGATTACAACTAATTTAGCAATGAAATATTGTTTGTATGGGGCAAGTCGTAAAATATACAAAAAAGACAAGTGATGCAAGAAGAAATCGTAATGGATATTATGGCAATTTATTACAAGGCTGAAATTGCCCGATTAAATAGACATATTGACATTGATTGCGCAATGAATGTGGATAGTGAAATTGATAGAAAAAGTTTACAAAAAACTGTTAAAGAATTAAGTTTACATCAGGAGCGTAGAATTGAAGATTTAGAAAAGGAAAATCAACTATTAAAATCTAAAAATACATAATCATGCAATGGAAAAAAATTAACATAGATGATGTTAAGTATTTTAAAACAGAAATCATTAGTGATCGTAAATACAATAAATTATCTGATTTGGAAAAGAAAAACTATGAGAAGTATGATGCTAATAAGGTGGAACACGGGGACATTCTTAATGCATTAGGTGGTGGATTGCTTAGTGAAGCTTCATTGGATAGTAATTCAGATGATAAAAATGATGATGATTTTAAAGAAGATTAATATTCAAAATAAAACATTATGACTGAAAAAGAAATCGGTGAAAAAGTAAAAAAGTTTTACGATGAAAATGTAATTAAAAAAGATCCAACAAGTTTGGAAGTGTTTGAAAGACTTGTTTTATACACAGAATGGCTACAAGGTGAAAAACAAGTGATTACCGCAGACAAACCATTCTTCCCTTTAGGAAATATACATTTCACATCTGATATGGATAAGGGTGCAACAGTTTTGGAAGTATTTGCAGCCGTTGCACTTTGCGGATATAATGCAAGGTCAGGATACAGCAATCGTGAAAATAAAGTGGCTGAATCTATAGAAGATGCAACTGAACTTATCAATCAATTAAAAGAATGTTCATAAAATTTAGGTAGTATGGAAAACATTCAATATCTTTACTCCCTAAATTGATTAAAATGAAAAATCTAATGTTATTGCTCTTATCAGTTAGCTTCCTGTTTAGCTGTAAGAAAGAACAACCAATAAGCACCGTTGAAGCGTTGCGTTTTACTGCGGTAGTCAACGTGATACCAGATTCACAAGCATTGTCTTATGAATTATATCTGAGTAATGATAAAAATGCACCTGTTAATCTTTGGATATTCGCCAAAAGGATAACCAGAGCCGAAATCCTGAATAGCAATTTGATAAGCTTTAATTTCAACGGTTCAATATGCGATAGCACACTGTACGCTAATTCAAATTTGAAATTATATGGAGCTACCAGGGAAGTGGTTGCTCACGGTGATAGGCTGGAAATGAATTACAATACAGTGTTTGACGTAATAAAGAACTATTAAAAAGATATTTTCTCTGGGGTTTTTACAATAGCTGACAGTTTTTACTGTTGGCTTTTTTTATAACATCGTTTTATTCTAAATAAAAGAATCAAATATGAAAATAATCAAAATCAAGTTTCCCAGTGGCAAGGTAGGCAGCGAATTGCTACATTTCATGGGTGCAGATGATAAAGTTAATCTGAAAGAAAGACCTCTGATTGCTCAACAATTAGCTGCTAAGTGCTTTTCAGGAGCAGTGATAGAATTAACCGAAAAGGAACTAAAGCAATTGATTAAAGAAGTATACAACGCTATTGATATCAAAGCAGATCATATAGGGGATGGGGATTGGTCAGGGATGAATCAATGGCACTTGACAAGATTTTTAGAAAAAATTCAAATAGACTCATAATGACTCAAATGGAAATAAAAGATGAACATTGGTTATACCCGTTCAGGCAGTACATTACAGCGATAGATGTAATAAAGGAAACAGGTGAGGTTATAGTAGTAATTGATTTATTAAAAAGTCAATTAAATATAGAGTTTGATCCAGAAAATATGAAAAGATTGGGAATAAAACATTTAGCATTTGAGACACCAGTAGAACATATCAAAACATTTGATTTGACATCACCTGAGATGAGACATACAGGACAATTATTAATAAGAATAACGTTATTGTCGTCACATTCACCCATAAAGCAACTTCAAGCTGCTGATCTTTACCCATATCAAGTGAATATCAATCACGTCAAGCTAATAAATGAGAACTCAGCTATTAAATGAGCCATAAGAAATATCAAGCAATGACATTAGACGAAAATATTGATAAGCCCACAATCATCACAGAATTACCCATCAAGGATCAAGAAGCATATGATAAATACAAGGTGTTGATGAAGCACCCTATACTGAATAAGATGAGCCACTACATCGACAGCAAGGGCAGACCGTTGAACATTGCCATGGCTCAATCCAATTTACTGAAGAACATTGTAGACCTGCCTACCTCAGAGCAACAGAAGATCATGGCGTTGAAACATAGACACTTGGACATTATGGGTAAGCGCAATGGATTTCAACGCAAAGCCTTTGGTACAATGGTGACGGGTGACGGGGTGAGGGTATCTGAAGTCATTGAGAAGTTGGAAAGCCACAAGCTGGACTTGATAGAGTTGTTTGGTAAGATGTTCACCAAGAAAGAAGTTCATCAAATTGCAATGGATCAATTGAAGATGAAATCAGTTACTTTAAAGCAAGTGGAGATGTTTTCCATAAAGTATTCACCTGAGATCAATATCAAGATAGAAGAACACAAGCGCAGTTTCAGTGATATAAGGTTGGGGCATAAGCGCAGCCGTTTAGAAGAGTTGAGTTGGATGTACGTCAAGCGCAAGCGTATATATCAAATGACGAATAAGGCTGATGATCACCGATTGTTACTACAAACCATTGAACAGATAAGGAAAGAAGCAGAAGGTGATTTGTTGAGAATTGACGGGCAGCTGACTCACAATATTGAAGGCACTATACAGGATCACATACAAAATGAGTTGCTTAAATATCTGAATCTTAAGGAAATCATACTGGCCAGAGTAGCTATGAAATCTAACATAACACCAATGAACTTGATAGCCAGCATCAGTCGTAGCTTTTATCACAACACATTGGAACTTCCTGAGCCAGTTAAGGTTGAAAACTATCCCAGCCTTGAGCCTTATGACTTCGATAAGATAAGCCGAATTCAGGCGCAGAAGGGAGTAACTGAAAAAATCTATTCTACATCCATAAGTTCAGTGGCAATTCCTGAAGATCGTAAAGAAGCTGTAAAAGATATCAAGGAACTTTTAATGGTCAAATTGAAGCAGAAAGCGGGTGATATCAATTATGCTAAAAATACTATTGAAACTTTATTGATTGATAAAACTAATAACAATGAATAAGCATAAATATTGATCAAGTTGGCTCTGACAGGAATATAGCCGAAATGAAAACGGTTTATATCCAATTAAAATTATAAATTATGTCAAAAGCAAGAATATATGGTAATTGGTTTCCTGAAAGAGATAAAGGAAACATTGTAATACAGTGTCCTGGTTGCAAGTGTCATCATATTATTTCAACAAAAAAAGCACAAGACAATGGTGCTGTTTGGAGTTTCAATGGAGATATGGATAAGCCAACCTTTTCTCCTTCATTACTAATTAAAACAGGCAGTTATGCAAGTGCTGGATTTGTTGATCCTCCAGAGATACCACCTACAATATGTCATTCTTATATAAAAGAAGGCAGGATACAATTTCTCGGAGATTGTACACATGAATTAAAAAATCAAACAGTTGATCTTCCTGAAATAGATGATCTTCCTGAAATAGATTAAAATTTATAAATTATGTGTACAAAAACAATGAATAAAGCAGATGTTAAGAAGTTTGTAAATAAGGGTTTTGTAAATGAGGTGTTGCCTGTTGTTATCGCATTAATTATATTTATTGTGTGGACAATCGAGTTGATATCATTTCTAATGGCACATATAGATGCAGATGGATTTAAATGGATAGTGGAAATCAACGTTATCTAAACTAAACAACTAAATTATATGAACGCAATTACAACTCAACCACGCAAAACAATGTTAGCTACGTGTAAAGACAATGCTACTACAGAAAATTCACCACATCCTTTGAAAGTGGGTACAACTTACAAGGTGTTGGATGATGACGATTTAAAGGACGGTGGTAAATTCATAAGGATATTTCATCCCTCACCACGCATAGGCTTCAAGAACAATCCTCAGTTCAGCCGCACCCGTTTCACAATATTAAAACATAAGTAATGGCATTTCACAAAGGATTTGAAAGAAACCATGTTCACATGGGAAGAGCGAAAGATTATACAAACGCTAATCTCAAGGCATTGACTTTAATGGTTAAACAAAGCAATGGTGCTGTGGAATTGAAGAAGACAGCAGACGGTAAAGGAATAGTACACGTGAAATTCATAGCAGCTAACAAGATTGTTACATTTCCATGGGCTGTTATGGCACCATTTAGAATAAAAGAGTATCTGAATTTTGAAGCCAAAAACTTGTCAGGTCGTGGCTATAATTATAAACCTTTTGAATAATGGATACAAGTGAACAATATGTCAAGATGTGCTGGGAAGCCGTTGAGATACAAAACCTATATGATAGTGAAAAAGCTGATCCATTGCTTAATGATGTGTTGATATCATATAAAGATAACATGGGGAAGCTGCCTGACATTAATGAGGATGATTTGATATGGTTGCCACGTCAGGATCAATTACAATACATACATGGTAATAAATATTTACATTTAGATGGTATAGAGCATCCTTACAACTTTATACATTGGCTACATCAAGGATATAAGAACAAAAAAAAGTTTGATTATATACCTTATGCATCGATTGAATCCATTGTAGATACGTGGGAAAAGTTTTGGCTTGTGTTTGTGATGTATGAATGTTATGGGAAAATATGGCAGTTAGAATCAAATAGTTGGAAAAACATAAGACTTATTTTTAATGATTGGAGCAATAAAACTTAAACACAATGTTAATTGATAACAATCAGTTAGTGGTGAAAGTAAATTGGCTACCGTACACTCAAAGCTTTGAAGCTTGTGATGTGAAGACTAAAGCCATCCACAAAGTTGAAGGAGATCGGGTTCATCTTGTTTCAATTAACAAGGTTATATACTGCGATCAGTGTTATTACAACATGATATCAGAATTACAACATTTCGATAATATAACAATTGCATTAGATTATGGACACAAGTAAACAATACATTAAGATGTGTCAGATGGCTGTAGAAGTACAGGCACTACATGATAAGTATGATCAAAAACTTTCAATCATACCAAATTTATACAGTAGGTATGTTGAAAAACATGGTGATGTTTATACTGGAGAAAGTATCATACCACCAGCAGGTCAAAAAGATGATGAATTCAAACAAGAAATATGGTTACCAAGACAAGATCAACTACAGGATATGTTGGATATGGTGACTGAAAAAGATAAGAAAGGTGAGAGTGAACATAGAGTTTTGAATTTGTTAAATGATTTTAGGACATTTACCAATGAAATAGATACAGCGTCAAGCTTTGAAAAATTGTGGCTGATGTATGTAATGAGTATGAATTCCCAATGTGTTTTATAAGGTTGGAAAGCATAAGGTATCTGGAATGTTAGCAATAAT
>CAAGKR010320988.1_pt1 | contig 32423 bp, 30 predicted proteins | sample 2556971 | NCBI WGS metagenome assembly CAAGKR01 (sample SAMEA5207829, study PRJEB30636) | soil metagenome | biome: forest; feature: boreal; material: soil | place: USA | collected 2011-09 | depth 1 m | reverse complement strand
CGATTCGCGAACAGTACGGACTGTTTATCGACGGCAAATGGACCGCGCCGCGCAGCGGACAGTATTTCGACACCGTTAATCCCGCGACCGAAGAGACGTTGGCCCGCGTCGCGTACGCCGGCGAGGAAGACGTCGATCGCGCCGTGCGCGCCGCGCGCAAAGCCTACGACAAGTACTGGCGCAAGATGCGCCCGACCGATCGAGCCAAGTACATCTACCGCATCGCTCGCGCCATTACCGAGCGCTCGCGCGAACTGGCCGTGCTTGAAACGATGGACGGTGGAAAGCCGATCAAGGAATCGCGCGACTTCGACATCCCTCTGTCGGCTGCACACTTCTTCTATTATGCGGGCTGGGCCGACAAGCTCGAATGGGCGATGCGCGCGGGAGAGCAAGCGCAACCGATCGGCGTCGCCGGACAGATCGTTCCGTGGAATTTTCCGCTCCTAATGGCTGCCTGGAAACTCGCGCCAGCGCTGGCCTGCGGCAATACGATCGTTCTCAAACCCGCCGAGACGACTTCCTTAACGGCGCTGGCGCTCGCGCAGATTGTAGCCGAAGCCGATTTTCCGCCGGGCGTGCTCAACGTCATAACGGGTGACGGCGCCACCGGCGCAACGCTCGTTAGCCATGAAGACGTCGACAAGATCGCCTTTACCGGGTCGACCGAAGTTGGAAAGGCGATTCAACGATCGACTGCGGGCAGCGGCAAGCGGCTGACGCTCGAACTCGGCGGCAAAGCCGCGCACATCGTCTTTGCCGACGCGCCCATGGATCAGGCTATCGAAGGCGTTGTCAACGGGATCTACTTCAATCAAGGACACGTCTGCTGCGCGGGTTCCCGGCTATTGGTGGAAGAGAATGTTCACGAGCAGATCGTCGTACGCCTGACCGATCGAATTCAGACGTTACGCCTCGGCAATCCGCTCGACAAGAATACCGACGTCGGCGCGATTAACTCGAAGATGCAACTGGAGAAAATTAAGGAGCTCGTCGGCAGCGGCATCGACGAAGGCGCGATCCTCGTGCAGCAAGCGTGCGAGCTTCCGGAGCGCGGCTACTTCTTCCCGGCCTCGTTTTTCACGAACGTTCAGCAGTCGCACCGGATCGCACGCGAGGAAATCTTCGGGCCGGTGCTTTCGATTCTGACATTCAGAACTCCCGAAGAAGCAGTAGAAAAGGCCAACAACACCCCGTATGGCCTCTCCGCGGGAATCTGGACGGACAAGGGCAGCAAGAATATGTACATCGCGCAGTATTTGCGCGCAGGCGTCGTGTGGTGCAACACGTTCAACCAATTCGATCCGAGTTCGCCGTTCGGCGGGTATCGTGAATCCGGATTTGGGCGCGAGGGTGGCGTTCACGGTTTACGTGAGTACCTGGCCCACTGATCCGCGCGCTTTCGAATCGCTCTTCGAGGCCACGCCCAGTGCGATCTTCGCGCGATCGCGCCGGACGCATCCTGGCCGCAAATCCAGCCGCGGCGGAGCTGACCGGCTACTCCGGCGAGGCACTGCTCGAACTCGACATCGCTCAACTTGCTGACGAGACCCTCGTTAAGGCAATCGTGGCAATGGGACATAGTCTGGGATTAAAGATCGTGGCTGAAGGGGTTGAAACAAGCGGTCAGTATGAATTTCTGCGCTCACAGGGGTGCGATCTGGTGCAAGGAAATCTGTTCGCCCCGCCAATGGACCCCGCGCCACTGGAAGAATTGCTTGCCGCGCACAGGGAAATCTCCGCTCGGCGCAAGGAAGGAGTGAGTCCGTGCTGAGGCAAGTCGAAAGACTCGATCGCGAGGCGCTCGCAGATTGGTACCGGCGCAACCGGCAGCGATCTGCGCAGCTCTTCGCGCTGATCGAACCGTCCGCGTACTATGACCGTCCTATCCCGCTGCGTCATCCGTTCGCGTTTTACGAAGGTCATCTGCCGGCGTTCAGCTACCTCACCGTGAACGAACGCGGGCTCGGCGAAGCGCCGCTCGATGCGCGCCTCGAAAAACTCTTTGAACGTGGTATAGATCCGGCCAGTGTTGACGAGGCGAGCCGGCATGCGCCCGCGGACTGGCCGGCCAAAGAACAGCTCGAAGCGTTCGGCCGGTCGTGCGACGAGCGCATTTATGCCGCCATCGCAAACGCGCAGCTGATCAATCCTGAGGTTCCGCAACTCGTTGGGGGGCAAGCGATCTACGCGGCGCTCGAGCACGAGCCGATGCATCACGAGACCCTCGTCTATCTCCTTCACCAGTTGGCGCCCGAGAAAAAACGACGGGTGCCTCAAACGCATCGCGATACGAAAGCTCCGGATAACGATTTCGTTGAGGTCGCGCGCGGCACAGCGACACTCGGAGCACGCCGCGATGCCCTGCCTTTCGGCTGGGACAACGAGTTCGACGAGCATGAGGTCACCGTTGATGCGTTTGCGATCCAGCGCTTTCCGGTAACCAACGGTGACTACCGCGAGTTCGTCGCCGCCGGCGGTCCGGTTCCGCCGTTTTGGGTCGAACGCGATGGTACGTTTCAATTGCACGGCGTCTTCGAAGATCTGCCGTTGCCGTTTTCCTGGCCCGCATACGTTCGACACTCGGACGCGCAAGCATACGCCGAGTGGAAGAATGCGCGCCTAGCAAGCGAAGCCAAATATCATCGTGCCGCGTTCGGCACTCCACAGGGAGCGGAACGTCCGTTCCCGTGGGGCGAGGAATCGCCCGGCGCGGTTCATGGAAACTTCGGTTTCGAGCGGTATGATCCCGAACCGGTCGACGCGCATCCGGCCGGTGCGAGCGCGTGGGGCGTTTACGATTTGATCGGCAACGGATGGGAATGGACGGGCACGACGTTCGCGCCCTTCCCCGGATTTGAGCCGATGGCAAGCTATCCCCGGTACAGCACTGACTTTTTCGATGGCAAACATTATGTGATGAAAGGCGCTTCGCCGGTGACATCGCGCGAATTGATCCGGCGCAGTTTCCGCAACTGGTTCTACGCCGACTATCCTTATATGTATGCGAAGTTTCGGTTGGTTGTGGACCGATGAAACGTTGTGCCGCAGTATCCATCGCGCTGCTTCTTCTGATCACTGCGTGCGCGAAACAGAATGGCGCTCGAAGCCAATCGGCGGAAATCTTGCGGGCCGCAATTTTTGCCGAGCCGACGACGCTCAATCCGCTGCTCGGCACCAATACGGCGGAAAACTTTCTCTCGAGCCTGGCTTTCGATCTGCTCGTTACCCTGGACGATAAAGGCAACGAGGTGCCCGATCTGGCCGAGTCGGTCCCGACGCTTGCCAATCACGGCATCAGCTCGAACGGCCTCACGATCGCGTACCATCTACGCCGCGGCGTGAAATGGCAGGATGGTGCGCCTTTCACAAGCGCGGACGTGAAATTCAGCTGGCAAGCCGTCATGAATCCCAACAACAACGTGGTCGAACGGCACGGGTACGACCAAGTTTCGTCAGTCGACACGCCGGATCCGTATACCGTGATTTTCCATTTGAAAGGGCCGTTCGCGCCCTTCGTGGACACGGTGTTCGCCGAAAGCGACACCCCGTTCCGGATCCTCCCGAAGCATCTCCTCAACCGGTATCCCAACATAAACCGCATCCCGTTCAACCAACAACCGATCGGGACCGGGCCCTTTCAAGTGGTTCGATGGTACCACGGCGATCATGTCGAATTCGTCGCAAACCCGCACTATTTCCGTGGAGATCCTAAGCTTCGAAAAATTCTTGTCTACACAATTCCTGACGGAAATACATCGTCGGCCGAGATAAAATCCCACGACATCGATCTCATCCTCGCTGTAACTGCGGCAAATTTCCGTGATCTGCGAAATGCGCCCGGTATAAGGGCGATGCTCGTAAAGGCGCCGGCGTACGCGGCAATCGACTTCAACCTCACTCATCCTCCGTTGGACGATGTCCGCGTCCGGCAAGCGATCTCGTATGCCGTCAACGAGAAACGCATCGTGGACAATCTCACATACGCAACGGCTTCAGCTGCCGCGTCAGACCTCTCCGACTTCTATTGGGCCTACGATCCGAACGTAGCGCACTACCCTCACGACCTCGCTGCCGCGGGCCGGCTGCTCGATGCTGCCGGCTGGGTTCGCGCCCCCGGTGGTATACGTTCGAAGAACGACCATCCCTTGTCGCTGCAACTGGTCTTCGGTTCGGGAAGCGAAACGGCCCGGGCGATCGGCGTAGAAGCTCAAGCCGACCTGCGTCAAGCAGGCATTGACGTCGCAATCAAAACCTATAATTACACGATGCTCTATGCGACCGCTGCAATGGGCGGAATCCAGCAGACCGGCAAATTCGACCTGACGCTCATCGTTTGGGTAGCGGGAGCCGACCCCGACGACTCCTCGCAATGGTTGTGCCGCATGGCACCGCCTAAAGGAAACAACATCGCGCGCTACTGCAATCCGGCGTTCGACGCAGCCGAGCAAACGGCACTCACACATTTCGATCGGACAACGCGCAAGCGAGCTTACGCGCAGACACAGTCTCTTCTTGCGAGAGATGCACCCGCGGCCTTCCAGTATTACGCTCGTTCGCGCTATGCAATGAATCCGGGCCTGCAAAATTTTTCACCCAACGGTGTCAGCGAAGGATGGAACGCTTACCAGTGGTCACTCTAACCGCCACGAAAACGCCAATCACCGTGGCTTACGGGGACGGCATCGGCCCGGAGATCATGGACGCGACCCTGCGCATCATCACCGAGGCCGGCGCACAACTCGAAATGGAACGCATCGAGATCGGCGAGAGCATCTATTCTCGCGGGATCGGCAACGGCATCGAGGCCAGCTCCTGGGACTCGCTGCGGCGCACGAAGGTCTTTCTGAAGGGGCCGATCACGACGCCCCAGGGCGGCGGCTTCAAATCGCTCAACGTGACGGTGCGAAAAACGCTCGGGATGTATGCGAACGTGAGACCCTGCGCTTCGCTGCACCCGTACATAGCGACGAAGCATCCGAAGATGAACCTCGTCATCGTGCGCGAGAACGAAGAGGACGTCTACGGCGGGATCGAACATCGCCAGACCGAGCAAGTCACGCAATGCCTCAAACTCATCTCTCGGCCAGGCAGCGAGCGCATTGTGCGTTACGCTTTCGAGTACGCGCGGGCGAACAAACGTAAAAAAGTCACGTGCTTCACCAAAGACAACATCATGAAGCTCACGGATGGCTTGTTTCACAAAGTCTTCGATGAAATTGCCAAAGAGTATCCGGATATCGAGAACGAGCATTGGATCGTGGACATCGGAGCCGCGAAGTTGGCCGATACGCCCGAGGCCTTCGACGTGCTCGTCATGCCCAATCTCTACGGCGACGTGCTTTCGGACGTAGCCGCGCAGATCACAGGTTCGGTCGGGTTAGCCGGGTCGGCGAACATCGGCGACCATTGCTCGATGTTCGAGGCAATTCACGGGTCTGCTCCGCGCCGCGCGGGACAGAATCTGGCCAATCCGTCGGGCCTCTTTCACGGCGCGTTGCTGATGCTTACGCATATTGGCCAAGGCGAGGTCGCCGAACGCGCGCACAACGCGTGGCTGCGCACGATCGAGGACGGCATCCATACATACGACATTTATAAGGAAGGCGTCAGCAAGGAAAAAGTCGGTACGAAAGAGTTTGCGACGGCCGTGATCGGGCGGTTGGGTCAGCTGCCTCAAAAACTGGCGGCCGTGGAATATGCGAAGGATGCGCAAATGAACGTCGCAGCGCGCGCTGCCGGTCCACGCGCCACGAAGAAACAGGTGGGCGTGGACGTCTTCATCGATTCCCCCGACGGCAATCCCGACAAAATCGCCGAACGCTTGACGCCGCTGGGCGCGGGCGACGCAAAACTCACGGTCATATGCAATCGCGGTACGAAAGTCTGGCCCGCGGGGAATCCAGACACGTTCTGGAGCGATCACTGGTGCTGCCGCTTCGAAGGCGGCAACGGATTCTCGAGTCGAAACGTAGCCGAAATACTTGCAGCGATGAGCGCCGCCGGCTTCGAGGTCATCAAGACCGAAGGGCTCTATACATTCGATGGTGCGCGCGGCTACTCGCTGGCGCAAGGCGAGTAGTTTCTCGTTCCTATTCCGTCGTGAACGAGTCCGCCGGCATCGGGGTGCAGCTTACCCGAGAATCATTTAGGAACACGTAGTACGTGCCATGCGGAAACGACTAGGAACACGTAGTACGTGCCATGCGGAAACGACTAGGAACACGTAGTACGTGCCATGCGGAAACGACGCGCTTGTCGCGGCGCTTTCGTAAAATGGATTGCTGATCGTCAGCGCCGCCGACGGCTGCGGGACTTGCGCCTGTTGAATTCGCTGGAAGAACACCGCCGAGCCGTTCGTCGCATTATTCGGGTTGGGGTCGGTGTTTATCAGAACGTCGAAGCCGCTCGGAAAGAGCTGGCTGGTTGCAAAGACGATCTGCTGCGGCGCATCCGGCACGTTGGTCGAACCCGGGATCGGGTAAATCAATTGCGTCAGGCCGCTGAAGAGACACGATCCGGTGCCCGGAATCGTAATATCCACGCCCCCCGCCGCAGCCGGTCAACGCAATGGCGAGCGCCGTTAGGGCGGCCCGCAGCAGTCTGTTCACGTCTTTAGTATACTAATGCCGTTGCGCATAGTCAGCCTGCTTCCGAGCGCCACTGAGACGCTCTTCGCCATAGGCGCCGGAGACGATCTCGTCGGGGTCACGCACGAATGCGACTATCCGGCCGAGGCGTTGCGTCTGCCCCGCCTGACCTCGTCGGCGCTTGGGTTCGCGGGTTCTTCCGCTGCCATCGACCGCCACGTGCGCCGAGCGCTGCATGCCGGGTCGAGTCTCTATGCGCTGGATACAGAGTTGCTCGAACGGCTGAAACCGGATCTCATCATCACGCAAGAGCTCTGCGAAGTTTGCGCGGTTGCGTACGCGCTCGTCGATCGTGCGGCTCGCCGTTTGACTTCGGATCCGCGCGTCGTTTCGCTGGAGCCTTCTTCACTGGAGGACGTCTATGCAAATATCATGACGCTCGGCGACTTGACCGGGCGTCAATGGAAAGCGCGAGAAGTCGTCGCGACGCTGCGCCGGCGCGAAACTGCGATTCGGGATTGGACGGCTGCGGCGCCCGCGTCACGTGTTCTTGTGCTCGAATGGACCGATCCCCCGATGGGCGCCGGCCACTGGACGCCGGAGCTCGTCGAGGCTGCGGGCGGCGCGCCAATCCTTGCAACTCCTCGGGCGAATTCACGCAGGCTCTCCTGGGAAGAGATCGGCGTAGCCGATCCCGACGCAATTATCGTCGCTCCCTGCGGTTACGGTCTAACAAAAACGCGCGACGCGTTGACCGAATTGCGCACCGTGCCGGAATGGATGAGCTTGCGGGCGGTGCGCGAAGGGCGAGTGCATCCGGTTGACGGAAACGCTTACGTCAACCGACCCGGGCCACGTCTTATCGACACGATCGAGATCTTCGCTTCTATTCTTCACCCGGAGGCAGCATGATCGTACCGTTGCTTTTGGCCGTCGATTTCATGAATTTTACCTACGCGACGAACCCGTGTAGAAAGAACGTCCCGGTGCCCATCGTCATGCGTAAGGGCGCGTTTTCCTACTTCGATAAGACGATGGGGTCCGGCTTTGACTTGCATGCCGCTTCCGCTCAAGAGGGCAGTCTCGCAAAGGGCACTCAGCAAGCAGTCGTCGTTCTGGCCTGCGATTTTCGAATCGGCGGGACGGCCGAAGCTTACGTGTTTGATAAGCGGAAAAACTCGGCGACTCTGCTTTCGGACGTCGCGAGCGCCAATTGGGGCGGCGACTGGGGGCGCGGACCCGATTCCATTCATATCCGGTTTGCGAAAACTTTCTTGTATGTCGACGCATGCAAGGATGACGACTGCACCATGAACGTCGTCACGACGTACGCCCTACGCGGTGGAAAGCTCGTTAAGGTCTTCGTTCAAACGCACAAACTTCGTCCTTAACTCTGCTTGCCGTCTGAGCCGTGCTGCTCGAGCAAGTCGACCATGTCGTTGGCGTGCTCTTCTTCTACAGCAAGGATTTGTTCAAGCATCCGGCGTGTCGTGGGGTCGTTGTCGCCGAAAAACCGCACCATCTCGCGATACGACTCGATCGCTACGCGTTCGGCAACGAGGTTTTCCTTAATCATGTCCACCAAGTCGTCGCCCACTTTGTATTCCGAATGGCTGCGCGTAGCCAAGCCCTCCGGATTGAAATCGGGTTCACCCCCAAGCTGTGTAATCCGGTCCGCGATCATGTCGGCATGCTGCTGCTCTTCATTTGCATGCTGCAAAAACTCACCGGCGACAGAATCTTTCGCAATACCTTTCGCCATGAAGTAGTGGCGTTTGTAACGCAGGATGCAGACAATCTCGGTCGCGAGTGCCGCGTTGAGCACATCGACGGCTTGCTTTAAGTCGCCCTTGTAATCGCTCGTCACGGAACCGCGCATCATGTTCTCGCGCGCGCGCCGGCGCAACTCTTTTACGTCCGATAAAAACGGCTTGGTGCTAGTCACTTCTCGCCTCCCATATCTTCCAGCGCCCAAAGAGCGCCGCATCCGGCATATACCCGCATAGGGTCCCGCCTCCCCTGCGTCGTAGCTCGATGCATGGCCAAGTACGATCAGCCGCGTCTCGCCGTACGCAAGATGTACAAGTTGTTCATCAACGGCGCATTCGTGCGTTCGGAATCCGGCCGCAGCGATCGGTTGTGGGACGGTTCGGAATTCGGCGCCAACATTGCCCGCGGATCCCGCAAAGACGTCCGCGATGCCGTCGTCGCAGCGCGCGCCGCTCAGCCGAAATGGATGGCGGCCCCTCCCGGAACGCGCGGTCTCATTCTATATCGCCTTGCGGAGATGATGGAAGCGCGGCATGACGAGCTCGTCGATCGGGTGCGCGAAGGCATGAACCTGTCGGCCGCCGATGCCGAGGCGGAAGTCGTCGCCACGATCGATCGCGTTGTGTGGTACGCGGGCTGGTGCGACAAATACAACGCTTTGCTGTCGACCCGTAATCCGGTGGGCGGCCCGCACTTCAACTTCTCGACGGCGGAGCCGACGGGCGTTGTTGGAATCCTCGCTCCCGACGAGCCGGCACTGCTGGGTTTGGTTTCAGTCTTGCTTCCGGCGCTGGTCGGCTCCAATGCGGTGGTGCTCGTCGCCTCGGAAAAAGATCCGCGCACCGCGGTCGTCTTCGCCGAGGCGCTTGCAACCAGCGACATCCCGCCTGGAGTTGTCAACGTCCTCACGGGCCTTCGCAGCGAACTGGGCCCGGTGCTCGCCAAACACATGGACGTCAACGCGATTGCTTTCGTCGACGGTCCGCTCACGACGGAGCTGCAACGTCACGCGGCCGAAAACGTCAAGCGTACGCATGTCTTTCATCGGCAAAAACGCGACGACTGGTTTTCTCCCGCCGCGCAGAATTTGGACGACATCGCCGCGTACAACGAAATCAAAACGATCTGGCACCCGACCGGAATATAACGCCGGGAGAGGTGGTCGAGTGGTCGAAGGCACTCGCTTGGAAAGCGAGCAGACGTGATAAACGTCTCGAGAGTTCGAATCTCTCCCTCTCCGAATCGAACGAAGAGCCTGGCGCGACCGCCGGGCTCTTCGTTTAAGAAAGTGACCCTTCGGTTTCTTCCAGCGAATGCGCGAGCCAGAAATCGAACGAGGCGCGCGCTTGCGCTTCCAGCATCAGCTCACCCTTGACGACTTCGCGATGGACGATCTGCTCCAAAGTCGACCGCGGCCCGTAGTTCATGTCCATTAGGAGATCGGCTTTGCGCAAATGCTCCAACAGCTGCGCGGGAACGTCGGTTTTCGGCGGCAGCGTCGAGATAACGATCTCCGGGGCGCTTTCCGGCCAACGTTTGGCCTCAAAGCGTTCGCATAAAGCCTTTATCTTGTCGTTGTCGCGACCCCAAATGAACGTGTATGCATCTGTTTCGTGCAGTTGCGCCAGAATCGCGCGCGCGGTTGCGCCGGTGCCCAAGATGCCAACGCGTTCGAGCGCCACGGGCTGTCCCAACACTGTTTCGAGCGCCGTGCGCGCGCCGACGCCGTCGGTGTTACTGCCTAGAACTCTGCGCCCAAAGAATATCGTGTTCACGGCTTCTGCCATACGCGCATCTTCGTCCAGCCAATCGCAAACGCTCACGACTTCTTCTTTTAAAGGCGTCGTAATGTTCACGCCGGTGTAGCCTTCGCCGCGCAGTTTGCGAACGGCAGCGGCTCCGCCGCCGCTCGCCACTCGTATGGCCGTATAGGTTCCTTCGATTCCGGCCTCTTCCAAGAACCGCTCGTGCAGCTGGGGACTCCGGCTGTGCTCGACCGGATCGCCGATCAGCGCGAGTCTCATCGGCGCCGCTCCGGCAGCATCAAGCGTTCGAGGAACCGGAACATTCTCGTGATCGCAAAATCTTTCGTTTCGATCGGTTCCGTCAGAATCGTATAGAGGTTGCCGCAGAGTTTCGCGCCCAACACGTCGGTGAAAAGTTGATCTCCGACGACGGCGACTTGTTTGCGCGGCAGCCCGAGGTGCTTCAGCGCGCGCAAAAAGCCGAAGGGCAACGGTTTGAGCGCGTTCGGGATGCACGCAATGCGCAATTGTGCAGCGACGCTGCGAACGCGATCGCTGAAGTTGTTGGAGACCATCACCATCGCAAAGCCGCGATCGCGAGCCTCCTGAATCCAGGCCAGATGCTCGGCGGCCAGCTCGGTCTCGCGGAAACCCAAAAGGGTGTTATCGAGGTCGATAATCAGCCCCCGAATGCCGGCCTGGGTCAACTCGGCCAACTCGATGTCGTGGAGACGGGGCGCGAAGCGATTAGGGCCGAGCATCCGCCTGCGTTTGGTCCATTTGTCCCCGCTATCCTCGGAAGTTTCCACAGCACCCTCACCGGCCCGACAGGCTATCCACCGGCGCAGGCTAGCACCGCACAAGTTTTTGCCCTTTTGGACAGATTGCCCACAAGGACCCAAAACACAATATCTTGTATCCAACAAATCGCGGTAGTACAATTTATGGGCACGCTTCCCGGTAGTGTCCTTTGTTAACAGGTCCTCCCCATGGGAGGAAGGAGCCTCGATGAAGTTCCGCCGCCTCTATTCGGCCCCAGGCGACGCTTACGCCGGCCTCACCTTTGAGCCCAGAGCCTCGCGCATCGTCAATCCCGACGGGTCGGTCATTTTCGAGGCCCAGGACGTCATGGTGCCGACGGGCTGGAGCCAAGTCGCAACGGATGTCTTGGCCCAAAAATACTGTCGCAAAGCGGGGGTTCCGAACGAGCTAAAAGGTGTCCCCGAAGCGGGCGTACCCGAATGGCTGTGGCGCTCCGAGCCCGCCGATGACTCCACGTTCGAGGCCGAGCGCGACTCGCGCCAGGTTTTCAATCGCCTGGCCGGCTGCTGGACTTACTGGGGCTTCAAACACGGTTATTTCGATTCCGAGGAAGACGCGCAGATCTATTACGATGAAATGTCCGCGATGCTCGCGCGGCAGATTGGCGCGCCAAATTCACCGCAATGGTTTAACACGGGTTTGCATTGGGCGTACGGCATTTCCGGCCCGGCGCAAGGGCACTATCATGTGGATCCTCACGATCAGCAAGTAAAGCGCTCCGTAAATACATACGAGCATCCGCAAGTTTCGGCTTGCTACATTCTTTCGATTGAAGACGATCTCGTCAACGAGGGCGGCATTTTCGACGGCGTCGTGCGCGAGGCGCGCATATTCAAAGGCGGCTCGGGCAGCGGGGCAAACTTTTCCAAACTGCGCGCGGCCGGCGAAAAACTTACCGGCGGCGGCACCAGCTCCGGCCTCATGTCTTTCCTAAAGGTGTTTGATCGCGCTGCTGGCGCAATAAAGTCGGGCGGCACGACTCGTCGCGCAGCCAAGATGGTCGTCCTCAACGCGGATCATCCGGATATCGAGCAATTCGTTACATGGAAAGTTCGTGAAGAACAAAAAGTTTCGGACCTCGTCGCGGGCTCGATCAGTTGCGAAAAGCACCTCAACGCTATCCTGAAGGCGGCGCATGACGAGACCGTACCGGAAGGCGCTCGTCTCGATCCGGCGCTAAACCCCGCGTTGAAAACTGCCATGCGCGCAGCGCTAACCGCTGGCATTCCGCAGGCGAACATTCAGTATGCGCTCGATTTTGCGAAACAAGGCTACAAGCATCTGGACATCGAGACCTACGATACCGGTTGGGATTCCGAGGCATACGCGACCGTCTCGGGACAGAATTCCAATAATTCTGTTCGCCTTACGAATGCATTCTTTGAAGCGCTCGATCACGATGCTGACTGGGAACTCACCGCACGCACGACCGGCGCCGTCTTAAAAACGATCAAAGCCGCAAGTTTATGGGAACAGATCGCGCTCGCCGCCTGGCAATGCGCCGATCCCGGCATTCAATACGACAACATCTTGCAAGAATGGCATACCTGCTCGAACGACGATCGTATCAACGCTACCAATCCGTGCAGTGAGTACTGTTTCATAGATGACACGGCGTGCAACTTGGCGAGCATGAATTTGGTAAAATTCCTCAAGGACGATGACAGTTTTGATGCAGACGCTTTTGCGGTCGCATCACGCACCTGGACGACGACGCTGGAAATCTCCGTAACCATGGGCCAAATGCCATCCAAAGCGATCGCCGAGAAAAACCACGGCTACCGGACGCTGGGCCTCGGTTACGCAAACCTCGGCACACTGTTGATGCGGATGGGTTTACCGTACGATTCCGAGGAAGGCTTCGGCTGGTGCGCCGCGCTCACGGCATTGATGACCGGCGCAGCCTATCGCGCTTCGGCGGAGATGGCGCGCGAGCTCGGACCGTTTGCTCGATTCGAAGCTAATGCGGAGCCGATGTTGCGAGTGATTCGCAATCATCGCCGGGCCGCTTACAATGAGCCGAACGAAGCATACGAAGGATTGACGATCAAACCCGTAACCCATGCGCCGTCCTTATTCACGCAAGAAACATGGATGCTTGCACGCAAGATGTGGGATGACGCGCTAACGATGGGCGAGGTCACGGGGTTCCGCAACGCACAAACCGTCGTGATTGCGCCGACAGGCACAATCGCCCTGGTGATGGACTGCGACACGACCGGCATCGAACCTGACTTTGCGCTGGTCAAGTTCAAGAAACTAGCTGGCGGCGGTTATTTCAGAATCGTCAATCAGTCCGTAGGGCCGGCCTTGCGTAAACTGGGATACAGCGAACGCCAAATCCAGGAGATCGAAACGTTTGCAAAGGGGACGGGATCATTGGAAGGCGCGCCTCACGTCAACGCCGCGACGCTGCGGGCCAAGGGATTTGATGAGGAAGCAATCACGCGCATCCAAGCCGCTTTGCCAAGCGCTTTCGAGCTGGAATTTGCTTTCAATAAGTACACGCTCGGTGAGGAGTTCTGCAAAGGTGCGCTCGGACTGGTAGACGGCCAGCTCAATAGTTGGAATTACTCGATTCTGCGCGATGCTCTGGGCTTTACGCAGCATCAGATCGACGAAGCATCCGACGTTATCTGTGGACGCATGACCCTGGAAGGCGCGCCACATCTGAAAGACGAGCACCTATTCGTTTTTGATTGCGCTAATCCGTGCGGCAAACATGGCCTTCGCTTCATTCGACCACTCGCTCACATCGACATGATGGCAGCGGCGCAGCCGTTCGTTAGCGGAGCGATCTCGAAGACGATTAACCTACCGCAAACGGCCACGATCGCCGATGTTAAAGAAGCATATCGCTACGCGTGGGAGCATATGATCAAGGCGGTAGCGCTCTACCGTGATGCTTCCAAACTTTCACAGCCACTCGCTGCCACGTCCGATCTCGGCGGCGAAGCGGTCGAGGAAGAACAACCCCCACGCGCCTTCCAACATCCCTTACAGGTCGCCGAGCGTATCGTCTATCGGTACATCGCCAAACGCCGTCGCATGCCGGAACGGCGCAGCGGTTATACGCAGAAAGCGATCGTCGGCGGGCACAAAGTGTACTTGCGAACCGGCGAGTACGACGGCGGCCAACTCGGCGAGATCTTCATCGACATGCACAAGGAAGGCGCCGCTTTCCGTTCACTCATGAATAATTTCGCGATAGCCGTTTCACTGGGCTTACAGCACGGCGTACCGTTGGAGGAGTTCGTCGATGCGTTTACATTCACGCGCTTCGAACCCAATGGTCCGGTTATCGGTCACGATCACATCAAGATGGCGACCTCGATCCTCGACTACATCTTCCGCGAACTCGCCGTCAGCTATCTCGGCCGCTATGAGCTCGCGCACGTGCAGCCGGAGATGGACATGGACTCGATGGGTCCGGTGCGCGAAGAGGATTATTTCGGCGAGGAAGCCGGCGAAGTGCAGTACGTGACGGCCGGAGTCAGCGAAAAGCTCCATCCGACAAGCACGCACCTGCGGCCAACCGCTTCCGCTCCGCATGCGCAAACCATGGACGTCGTCGAACGGGTCATTGAGATCCCCAGCAACGCGCCCATAATGGCGGCCGCTGGAGCGGCGACAGCTGTATTGGTCAAGACCGCGCAGGTCAGCGTTGCAAAAGCGAAGGGCTACACGGGCAATGCGTGCGGCGAATGCGGGCAGCTTACGATGGTGCGTAACGGTTCGTGCGAAAAGTGCGACTCATGCGGAGCAACGAACGGCTGCAGTTAGAACTGTCGATTATTTCACGAGATCGGCGCGCCCGAAACTACAGTGCTTCACGCGTGACAGTCGAAACGCGTAGCACTTATTTTCTCGATTCTTTGCGATCACGCCGACCACATCCGCAACGGGGTCCGAATACCAGAGATTGCCGCCCGAATCAAACAAGAGGTACTTCGGGTGGATGCCGGGCGGCGGCAATGAAAATCCCTTGTTGAACTCTTCTATGACGTGCGCCTTCGGCTCAGCGATCCAGATCGTTTCGCTTCCGTCGACTCGCATGTCCGAAATGCCCGGCGGCCCAAAGTCGGTGTAGGCGGCATCGATCGCGCCGCTCGGCGTTGCGTGCGCGATTATGTTCCCATACAGGTCAGAAAACCAAAGAGTATCCTTCCCGTCGACTGCATAGAGTTTGGGATTCATGGAGCTGACTGGCAGGGATAGATCCTTCCGGTTACCATTCATGTCCACAAAAGACAATGAATCGTAATCTCCGGCAATCCACACGCCGGTTTTGCCAACTAGTATGCTGCTCGCTTCGTGCTGGAGAGGAAAGCGCTGCCAACGTCCGCGCGAATCGACATTGGCTACGAATGGCGTTCCCTCCGCATAGGATGAAGCCAGTCCGACAACCCAAATGCGCGAGTCGCTGCCAAGCGCCAGATCGCGGATCCAGAACACGGGCTGCGGATCCTTATATACCGAAACTGCGCCCGTTTGGCTCATCGCGCCAACTAGTGCGTTGTCGGCAAACCAAATGCGACCGTCGCCACCGAGCGCGACCCTGAGGTTCCTATGATTCGTCCCTGGGGCAATCTTGAACTCGGCTCTCGAACCGTCCAATCGAAACCGGACGATCTTCCCGACGCGTCGCTCGCTCACCCAAACCGACTCCGCTGTGCCGATGATGTCACCGGCATCGGAAAACGGCGTAGGGAGCTCGTATTGGCGGCACCGACCCGCGTGATCAATGACGGCTACTCGATTTCCCAGGCGATCTAAAATCCAAATGCTGCCCGCGGGACCTTCAGTGAGTGTTTCGGGCGAGTTAAATGGCGAGCCAATTACGCTGCTGCCGGCTCGCGCGGTTGCATCCGTAATATCTCGCCGGGAAACCGAACAATTTGCTCGATCTAGGTCTGCCGCAATCCGAGCCGTCTTGCCGTTCTTGAGCTTGAGTTCCAGCACGCAGTGCAGGCAGTTCGCCTCATCAAAATAATAAGCGCCTCCTGAAAGCGCTCCCGCAATCGCATCTCCGCTTCCATCTGCCGGCCGCATCGAAATCGACGCTACTGAACCGGAAATCGTTCCTTCAAGCCCGTGCATCGCGTCGACGAGGCGGATGGTCTTGTTTGATCCGCAACGAACCGGCAGATCGAAACGCCGATCGTGCTCAGTCAATACGGCCAGATATCCGTCCCCTCTGCATGCTGTAGTGCGCAACCAGACACGGTAGTACCCTGGCGGGATCGATAAAACTGCGCCGTCATGGGTCCAATTGACAATGGCCGGCCGCACTTCAACGCCCTGAGCTTGATCCCAAAGCGTTATGCCGAGCGAACGACTGTTACAAGAGACGCATCCGATCATCTGGACAGATACCCGGCTTCGCATTTGAGTCGCGGACGCGCAGGTGCCTAGAGCGAGGAAGGCCAGTAGAACGGCGACGCTACGAGCGGTCATCGACATGCCTAGCGATTTCGCGTTCGAGAGCGTGACCGCCCCGTCCTCAACCAGGGGAACCTTAATCTCGACTACTAGGGTCGCGCCTTAGGCAGGAATACACTCCAGTTAGAATATGTGTACGTTACCAGTAAATGCCGACCCCTACTCTAAAGCATCACTCTGGCTCAACAGAAACGATCGTCGCTTCTCCATCGCGGGCGACGTCAATGGCAAAGAGCAGCGGGCGACAACAGACCGGGCAATCTTCAATCAGACGTTGACCCGGTCCACCGGTAGTGTCGACGCCAATCGCGTTTGTTTCGCCGCAGACCGGGCACACGTAGAGCGCATCGAATTCCAGAGGCATTACAACAAACACTAGTCCCCGTCGGGTTCGAGTTCAGGCTTGTCTCTGATCCCAAGGCCTAACGCCCTATGATAGGTTTCACTCTTCGCAAGGGCGTCGACGATGTCGTCTCGATTCCCGTGTTCGCTCAAAAGCTTACGTATGCGCTCGCGACTCTCGCGTAAGTCTCTGGCGTGCCCCTCAAGAATTGCACCAGGCGTGTCCGGCGCATCCACTGCTCGAGCGACCCAGGCCTCCATCGCGTCATACGCCGTTAACCCTTGGCGTTCGGCAGCCAGCAACTCGTCTTGGTATATGCTCATAAGCTTCGACCCCTATTCGAAGGGGTTTAGAAACGGTGCATGCTGCACGCGCCGGCGAGCAGTTCGTTGCCGGAGATAACTTGCTGAAAAGATTGCGCCCCAAGGTCGAAGCCAATCTCCGAAAATGTCGTGTTATCCGTAAAGTTTCGTCCACCGATGTACGCCTGAGCTTCCAGAATAAGTACGCGAGAGCCATAATTCTGCGCGGCCCGCGCGCCAAAACTTCCAACAAAATGCTTACGGGAAAAGAGCGTGGCACCCACAGCCTGTCCTCCATCTTTCCAAGGTCAATCGTTTGCAGCAGGCGGGCGTTCCCCCTGACGATGCCCATCCCTTGTCGCCGTTAATTTGTTTGATCGTCTAGAAAGTTCAATACGATAGAATTAAACTTGTCGTCGTTCTCCATGTTGCTCATATGGCCGACACCCCTCATCACAATTTTCCGCACAGTTGGAATCCCAGTGGCGAGCGCGTCGGCAATGCGCTGAAAATCGGGTAAGTCCCGCTCACCGACAATCACAAGTGTCGGCACGTGAATTTCGCTCAATCGCTCACCGGATGGGGGACGAATGCCTCGTGCGGGGCTCCTGTTTACCCAAGTCCATCCCGAGGACTCGCTGACAATCTGCGTTAACCTCGCCCGACAATTGGGTCGCTCGCGCGCCGGGGCGAATAATTCATGTTCCAGCCACATCTGGTTCCCGGCGCTTGCCCCTGCCTCGACCGCGCGCTTCTTGATCGCCTCCAACGACGCGTCCCATCTTTCGCTCCAATCGAAACCGTCGAGCGCAGAATCCACGAGCACTAAGCTCAACACAGCGTTCGGATAGAGCAACCCGTGCTGAAGCGCGATCATGCCGCCCAACGATAAGCCTATTACGTGTGTTTTTGGCGCCTCCAAATAATCGAGTAACGCACGAAGATCTTCTGCGTGCCGAAATTTCTCGTCGGTTTGGAGAGTTGATTTTCCGAAGCCTCGCAGATCGTAACGGATCACACGATAGCTAGCCGCCAATACGTCAAACTGGCTATCCCACATGCGCGTATCAAGTCCGAGGCCATGAACTAATACGACCGGGCTCCCTTCGCCCGCTACCTCATAGTACAGCCGCGTGCCGTTGACCTCAGCAACTCCAGCCTTGCAATCGACCATTTCAGCTACATCACCGTGCCGGTGAACGTCTCGCGATCCAGCGCGTCGAGAAACTGCTGCAGCTCAGCCACTCTTGCCGCGGCCATAGTTCGCGCCGTACGCGTCACGAGTTTCGGTGGAATATCCTTTAAGAAAGATCGCAAGGACTTCACAGCCGGCGCAAAGTCCGGCTTCTGACTTCCGGTTAGCGACAGCATGCGCGCAGCGCCGATCGCTCCCAGAAAATCGAGCGAATCCGCATCGTGCAGTACTATCGCTTCGGGCTCCGTGCCGGGATCGCGGTAATACATGTGGCCTCGTTCGGCAGCCGCGACCGCGGCATACTTCTGCATCGGAAATCCCGCCGAGCGCAGAACCGCCTCGCTTTCAATGGCAGCGCAATCACCGTGTTCCATCTTTGTGTCGGCGCACGGTTGGAAAGCCGCCATGTCGTGCATGAACGCGGCTGCAAACAGCACGTCGTCGTCCACCTTCAGACCATCGCCTTGCGCGAGCTGTAAGGCGATGCGGTAATTACGTTCGGAGTGCTGCCAGCCCCAAGCGGGATGCTTAAAGCTCGAACGGGCGAGGGCATAGATCGTCGCCTTCCACGGCGCGTCCAGCGCGATACCGGTCGCCGTTTGCTCTGCCCCGGCGCCCAGGACGGATTGGCCCGCAAAGATCGCGCACGCGAAAACGGCCGCGGTTAGAAGCTTCGAGAATCTCATCTTCGGCGGCTTGATTACTCACCGGGCTCGTCCCTTTTCGCATCCAAGCGCGGCGCTCAAACGTTATACCGATCATGAAACGCGCCCTCGCCTTCGTTCTCGGAATCTGTCTCTTTGTGCCGGCGGCTGCTTCGGCCGCGCCGCTGCAGCGCGTCGTGCTCGCCGGCGGCTGTTTCTGGGGCATGCAGGCTGTTTTCGAGCCGCTCAAAGGCGTCACCAAGGTCGTCGCGGGTTATTCGGGCGGAAGCGCGTTGACCGCGCATTACGACATCGTCAGTAGGGGCATGACGGGTCACGCTGAATCGGTCGAGATTACCTACGACCCGGCGCAAGTCTCGTTCAAACAGCTGCTCGACGTGTATTTCCTGGTGGCGCACGATCCGACGGAGCTGAACCGGCAAGGCCCCGATGACGGCACGCAGTACCGGTCGGAGATCTTTTACTCAACGCAAGCTCAACGTGACGAAGCACAAACCTACATCAAGCATTTGACGAGCGCCAAAGTTTACTCCGCGCCGATCGTCACTAAGCTCGAGCCTCTGCGCGCCTTCTATGCGGCCGAATCATATCATCAGGATTTTGTAGCGCACAATCCAGAGAATCCGTACGTCGTATACAACGACAAGCCTAAACTCGCCGCGCTGCGGCACCGCTTTCCGCAGCTCCTTCGAAACTGATACAGGCGCGTAAATAGCCTCCGCGGAAGACGCGCCCGGTGACGGCATTCGTCAAAGCGTCGATCACGCCGGGCGCGCGAACGCTCGACGCCGAGTGGTATCTTTCGCCTGACGTCTACTCCCGCGAGAACGAGCGCATCTTTTCGCGCGGGTGGATCTGCGTCGCGCGCCGCGAGGATCTGACCGAGCCGGCAGCTTTTGTGACGCGCGAGGTCGCCGGTGAAAGCCTGATTCTTACGTGCGACGACGCGCGCGACATTCGCGCCTTCTACAACGTTTGCCGCCATCGCGGCACGCGTTTGTGCACGGCCGAAGCCGGCATTTTCAAAGGCACGATCCAATGTCCATACCACGCGTGGACGTACGCGCTCGACGGGGCGCTGCGAGTCGCGCGCAATATGGAAAGCGTCGAAGGTTTCGATCGCGCCGAGTATCCGCTGCACAAAGCGCCGGTTGCATGCTTTGAAGGATTCGTATTCGTTGCGCTGGATCCGGACGAACCACTCGCGACGGCCTTTGCTCCGGTCGCCGGCCGCTTCGCGCCGTGGCAATTAGCGAAGCTCAAGCGCGCCGCATCGATCACCTACGAAGCCGCGTGCAATTGGAAACTCATTTTTCAAAACTACTCCGAATGCTACCACTGCCCGGTTATTCACCCTCAGCTCGAGCGGTTGTCGTCGTCTGATAGCGGACGGAACGATCTCACGGAAGGGCCGTTTCTCGGTGGCTACTCAGACCTTCGCGATTCCGCGACCGCGCTCACAACCAGCGGTAAAACGTGCCGGCCGCTCCTCGCCGGAGAAGAGCACCGTTTGCGCGTTTATTACTACACAATCTTTCCGTCAATGCTTCTGAGTTTGCACCCGGATTACGTGATGGTCCACTATGTTCGACCTGTCGGTCCCGCGAACACGCGGATCGCCTGCGAGTGGCTTTTCGATCCGCAAGCCATGGCAGGGCAGAATTTTAACTGCTCCGACGCCGTCGAGTTTTGGGACCTTACGAACCGGCAAGATTGGGCGGTCAGCGAATTAACTCAAGCCGGGATCGGTTCGCGCGCCTACTCGCCCGGCCCGTATTCACAACAAGAGGGCCTGCTGCACGCGTTTGACCGCCATTATCAACAGGTCATGCGCTAGTGCAACATGGCGCCCCCAAACTCGCGCGCAAATTAACTACTTTCGATGCCACGCTCATCGTCATGGGCGGAATGGTCGGTTCGGGAATATTCCTGACCCCGCCGATCATAGCGCAGCTGACCAAAACCGGCCCGCTGATCGTCACCGCCTGGATATTCGGAGGCGTCATCGCACTCGCGGGCGCATTTATTTTCGCCGAACTCGCATGGCGCCGGCCGGCGGTTGCCGGCGTGTACGGATATTTGCGCGACGGGCTGCATCCCGCAATTGCGTTTACCGCGGGTTGGACGGCGCTACTCGTTAGTTACAGCGGTGCAATGGCCGCCTCGGCCGTCGCGTTCGCGGCCTATTTTCAGCCGGCCGTGGGTCTCAACACGCCCCTGTGGATCGTCGCGGCGCTTCTGCTTCTGTTGCTGACGTTCATCAATTGCTTGGGCGTCCGCCCGGGCAGCCTCACACAAAATTTATTGATGGTCTTGAAAATCGGCGCGATCGCTGCGATCATCTTAGCGGGGTTTTTCGGTCCGCGTCATTCCGGCGTGGTGTTGCAGCTGCCGGTGACCGGTAGTTGGTTCATGCTGGTCAGCGCGGCGATGGTTCCCGTCCTGTTTGCGTACGACGGCTGGCAGACTGCTCCGTTCATCGACGAGGAGATGCGCGATCCGCGTCACGGCATGCCGCGAGCTCTTCTGTGGGGAGTGCTCGCGGTAATGGTCTTGTACATTGCGATAACGCTCGCCGCGCTGCGCATGCTGGGCCCGGCCGGACTCGCGCATTCGCAAGCGCCGGCAGCCGACATGCTGCGAAACGTCTTCGGAGTTCCGGGGCAACGAGCGGTCGCAGCAGCGGTCGCGCTCTCGACGCTCGGCTACTTGAGCAACGCCATTCTCGTTTCACCCAGATTGTATTACGCGATGGCCGCCGACGGCTTGTTCTTCAAGCAACTGGCATGGATACATCCGAAAACGAAAGCGCCGGTCGTAGCCATCGCGGTTCAAGGAATCATTGCCGCGTTCATCACGGTCTTCAACGGCTTTCAGGCGATTCTCGCCTATGTCGTCTCGATCGACTTCATCTATTTTGCGCTCGTGGCGTACACAGTGTTCGTCTTCCGCCGCCGTGATTCAAAAACGGAGCGCGGCGGCTTCCTCGTGCCGGGCCATCCGTTCACGACGATCTTCTTCATCACCGCCAGTGCGGCGGTCGTGCTCGCATCGCTGCGCAGCCAGCCCGTTCAAACGCTCATCGGCATCGGCATCCTGCTCAGCGGGGTGGTTGTATATTTCTGCTGGCAATTGCTTCAGCGGCCGCCAGCGTTTCGTCGATGAACCGCGCCTGAAAGTCCACGATGTCTTCAACCATCGGGTAGTTTGGATGCTTTCGCGTTTCGGCGAGCGCGAAGCCGCCTTGCGCGCGGGTCAGGATGCCAAAATGCAGCAGCGCAGCTATCGCGCGCTTTGTGCAAACCTCCGGCGATTGCGCCAATTCGGGATCGACGAAGGCGGTTTGCGGCACTTTTCCCAAGCTCGCGCGGACCGAGCTGACGGCTTGCTCCTCAGTAAAAGAGCCTTCGCGACTGATCATCCACGCCGACAACAGAGCGCTGACCGTAACGGCGCGAGCCGCCCGTAGCTCATCGGACGCGTCCTCGCGCCGGCGCAGCGGCACGACCCGATACAGCTGTGAGAATTTCGGTGCAAACGGATCGTAACTAATGGCGGCGATGTAGATTTCTTGCGCGAGCGGCTCCAGCCGCTCCCAGATGCCGCGAAACGGCAGCGCTGCTCCGGTGACCGTGTAAGCGCCTTCCGGCGTAACATACAGCGTGGCGCCGCGGCGAACGGCGTCTTCAAAGCCCTCTAGGTCCTCAGCGACGCCGCGGCGCATGAGGTCGAGCTGCTCCTTACCGTATAAAGGCTGGAGCTCGGTAATGCGAACGTACGCGTCTTGCGCGGTTTGAAAATACTGCGTCCGAAATAGGTCGCTCGTTCTTAAGCCGCGCAGCCCGTATCGCTCGACCACCGAATCCTTGAAGATTTCGTCCAGCGGGATGCGTCCGTGAATTCGCTCGACGCTCCATGCCCAGCGGCCGATCGATCGCGACTGGAGCTCGTTCTCAATCGGCAGCAGCCCGATGGCCAGAAAAAACCAGTTCATGTTGAGGTTGCGCAACACGCGCCACATTGACGGAAAGCGCACGGCCATGAAGCCGGGCTCGAAAAGCAGCTTTGCGGTGGCCGCCAGCAGCGGTGAACGCCCGCCGGACGTCAAGAATCCCAGCGCGGTAAAGGGCATAAGGTCGAGTTCGTTTTGGTGGTTAGAGATCACGAGCGCCGATCCGAGGCGTTTCGGCAACCGTCCCCACATGCGAATGCGATAGGTAAGATGCAGAGAGATCCATACCGCCAGCCCGGTTGCAAAACGCAGCGGATAGCCCCACCACGGCAACAGCGGACGACGCCCGACGGCTAGCACCGACAGCGAACCGATCGCAAAACTGCCGGCCGCACTAAAAAACAGCCATCGGTAGCCGTCCATCGACCCGCCATGCACCGAAAGCAGCCATCCGCCGTACAGAGGTGCGATGACCGCCGGAAAATTTTGCGCGATTCCCCACACGCCCAGGTCGCGCGCCACATCGCGAAGTTTCGGGACGCTGTCGATCGCCAGCGCCCAACCCGTAGAAAGAACTCCCCCGAACCCGATCCCGAAAAGAACGGCGAAGGCGTACATCCACCTCGCCTCCGGTACGAGCGCGAAGCCGCCAGCCGCCAGCGTCATAGGAACGCCGCAAGCTGCCACGACCAGCTTGCGCGGCACGCGATCCGAGAGCCACCCCAAATAGAGAGCCGAGGCGATCGAGCCGACCAACGCCGCCGCCGCGACCAATCCCGTTGCGACCTTTGGGTCCCCGACGTTGAGCACGTCACGGAAAAAATACAGAATGAACGTCATCAGCAAAGACAACCCGAACGCGAGAAAGAGCCGCGCGACGAAGACGACGGTGAAATCGTGCCAATCGCTGATATGCGCACGGTCTTCTTGTTCATTCGGAGCGTCGCGTTCGGGAACCGCGAATAGCGTCAACGCTCCCAACCCGATGGCCACACCGATCCCGATGAACGTGGTCTGCGGGTAAGTTCCGGCGGCAACGCCGATTCCAACGATGACGCCTACCACCATCGCTAGACCGCGAACGCCGGAAACGGTCCCCCACAACGATTTCGGGACGACGTCAGGCAGCAACGCTTGGTATGCAGCTAGAGCGATGTTCGCTCCCACGGTCGCGAGCAATAGGAACACGGCGAACAGGCCGACGGTATGGACCTCGGCCATCATGATCAGGCACGCAACGTCGATCGCGGCGCCGCCTAAAATGAAGGCACGCCGCGGGACGCCGCGACGGCGCAGTCTGTCCGAGAGCGCGCCGGCCAGCGGCGGAACGCCCATCGAAACGAACGCGACGAGCGCGGCCAGAACTGCGAACACCTTGACGTGATCTTGCGGAGCAAAATAGACGACCGCCGCGGGAACCGAGATTGCGATCAGGGCTGTATCTTGAAAATGCAGCGGGACCCAGAAAGCGTTGAGGAGAGCGGACTTCCAGACGCTGTAGCGTGCCTTCAGGGGTGCAGCTCCGGTAAATTCGCCGCGCGGAGGCGTGCGTTGAGTGCCGTAAGCTCGTCGCCGAATAGTCTCGAGAGATCGCTCTCGACGAGTGTCATGTCGTTCGCATATTGTCGGGCGAAGCTTCGCTGCGCGCGGGTTGGCGGACCATCGTACTGTTCGATCGTGTAGCGCAAATACGCCAACTGTTCGCTCAAACGCGCGGGTCGCCGATACCCGCTCGGCTCAGGATTACGCAGCCGATCGAGTTGCTCGGCAAGCTTGTCGTCGTATGCGTCAAGAGCCGCACCCACCGAACCGGAGCGGGCTCGCAGGGCAATGACCTGCCGCCGGGCGCTGTCGAGTCGCGCGATTGCTACTTCAGCACGCTCTTGTGTGGCGGCAAGTTCCAGCAGTGCGTCGTATTGCGCCTGCAGATCGACAGTACTTGCCACATGGTGTGGATCTATCTGGACGACAACGAGTGTGGACAACGCACGCCCGAGAGCGTCGATCTCTATCGTGTAGGTCCCGGGCAAGACTTGCGGTCCTCGAATTTTCATCGGATAGAAAATGTAATAGGGCCGGCGATCCTGCACCGTGTTCGTCCCTGAGGGCGGCAGCGAATGAAGGTCCCAGCTGAAGCGATTCAATCCCGTATGTACGGTCACCGGGAAGACGTCAACGATTCGTTTCTGCGCGTCGAGGACGCGCACGCTCACCGCCGGCTTTGCTTTGGGCGCAGCCGGTGGCGTCTTTGCTAGGTAGAGCGTGATCAACGCGCCATAGGGCTTGTTGTCGGATACGTATGCGCCGCGACCGTGCTCGTTATAGGAAGAGCTCGAATAGCGCAAACTCGGCATCGGCGGGAAGAGATAGGCTTCGGAAGCAAAAGCTCGCCTCCACTGTTGCAGCGGCGTCAGATCGTCGAGCACGTAAAATCCGCGTCCGTGCGATCCAAGGATCAGATCGTTGTCGCGAGGATGCACCTGCAGATCGAAAATCGGCACGTGAGGAACGCCCAAACGCAGATCGCTCCAGCTCGAGCCGTGATCGAAGGAAACGAAGACGCCGGTTTCAGTTCCGGCGTAAAGCACGTCGGCGTTACGCGGATCCTCGCGCACGACGTGTACGTAGCTCTTAAGGCCCCGGCCAATCGCAGCCCATGTCTTTCCGTAGTCGCGCGTGACGTACGCATAGGCCGCGTAATCGTTCCACTGGTGGCGGTCGAACGAGGCGTATGCGACGCCCGCGTTGGTTGGTGAAGGCGCGAGCGAACTCACGCGTGCAGGCAACGCTAGACCGGGCACGTTTTCGATCACGTCGTGCCAGCTCTTTCCGTTGTTGCGCGTCAGCTCCAGATGGCCGTTATCCGTTCCATACCATACCGTTGCGGGATCTTTCGCATCTTCTCCAATCGCATAGATCGTGCAGTACGTTTCGGCATTCGTGTCATCGTAAGTTATCGGCCCACCGCTGTCAGCCAGTTGTGCGGGGTCGCACCGCGTCAGGTCGGGGCTGTATTCGGACCACGAGTTCCCCTGATCCGCCGATCGGAACAACACGTTGCCCCCGAAATAAACCACGTCCGGATCGAAACGCGAGATCAGCAGCGGCGCGCTCCAATTGAAGCGATACGTATATGTCGCGGCGCCGGTGCCGAACCCGATGATCGGTTGCGGTGAAATGTACCGCCGCTCGCCGGTCCTTAAGTTTTCACGAGCGAGATCCCCGAAATGCGTGTCTTCGTAAACGATCGCCGGATCGCGCGGATCGGCCATCGCGTATTGGCCGTCGCCCCAATCCGAGACGTTAAGCCAAGCTCCTCCACCGGCTACGGCGTTCTGGTTCAATAACGCGTTTGGACCCCGCCACACCTCGTGATCCTGTAAGCCGCCCATGACGTGATAGGGCACGTCCATGTCGTAGCCCACGCGATAAATTTGATCGAATGGAACGACGTTATCGAAGCTCCACGTCTTACCGCCGTCGACGGAGTAGTGAAAGCCCATGTCGCTTGCATTCAGCAGTCGCTGCGGATCCTTAGGGTCGATCCAGAGATCGTGATTGTCGCCGCCGCCGCCCGCGCTGTGAAAATACCTGCCGCCGTCCGTGGATACGGTCAATCCGCCGGCGACTGCGAAGACTCTTTGGGGATTTGATGGATCGCAGCGCACTTGCGAAAAGTAAAACGGCCTGAAATTGATCTCTTGACTCGAATTTCGCAACTGCCAGTGTGAGCCGCCGTCGATGCTGCGGTAAAGCATGCCTTTCTTCACGGGCACGAAGGCGTACACGATCCGCGGATTGCTGTAACAGACGCTTACACCGACGCGGTTGATCGGTCCATCCGGCAAGCCGTTGCGCAGGCGCGGGTCGGTCAGCCGCCGCCACGTTCGCCCGGCATCGACCGATTTGTAGAGGCCACTGCCCGGACCGCCGCTGCGCATCGTCCACGGACGGCGCAAGAAATCGAACGTTCCGGCGTAGACGATGTCGCTATTCTTCGGATCGAAAGCGAGGTCGCTGCCGCCCGTCGTTGCGCTTACATACAGAACGCGGCTCCAATGTAGCCCCTCGTCGGAGCTCCGATAGATCCCGCGGTCGCCGCCGGGGGCAAACTCGTGTCCAATCGCGGCGGCCAAGACAACGCGGCTATCCTGCGGATCGATCGCGATCTTCGCAATGCTGCCGCTGTCGCTCAGTCCGACATTGCGCCAATGGCGCGCCCCGTCGGTCGATAACCAGATACCGTCGCCATACGCAGCGGTGTTGCGCGGAAATCCCTCGCCCGTTCCGATCAGCAACCGTTGCGGATCGCGCGGATCGATCGCGATCGCGCCGACAGCCGTCGTCTGCCCGGCTTCAAAGACCGAGGCAAATGAAAGTCCGCCATTCTGCGACTTCCACAGTCCGCCGGAGGAGTGCGCGAGGTAGACAATCTTCGGATCTCCTGGAATCCCGGCAACTGCGTCGACTCGCCCACCCATGACGGCCGGACCAATCCAACGATACGAAAGGTCGCCGAAGGGCGCCGGCTGCGCGAGCGCGGCGGAGGCGCCGCACAAAAGAAACACACATGCAAAAAGCCCGGCTTTCACCGGGCCGTAGGAGCCGCGATCCAGCGTTCCGCCCAGCGCGCTATCTGGTCGAGTGCGGGCCCCAAGTCGCGACCGCACGCCGTCAGCTCGTAGCTGACCCTTATGGGCGGCTCCGGCTTGACCTCGCGGCGCACGACCTTCTCCGCTTCGAGCTCGCGCAAGCGTTCCGTGAGCAGCCGGTCCGAGATGCCCGGAATGGCCGCCAGCAGTTCGTTAAAGCGGCGGGGGCCTGGCATCAGCGTCCGGACGATGGCGCCCGTCCAGCGGCGTCCCACGAGCTCTACGGCACGGTGGTAACGCGGGCAAAGAGATTCGGTGGCTATTGACATCTTCGAGTCACTCCCTTACTATTTTAGCATATGGCTATAAAAAGTAAGTAGAGTAACGACAGGTAGGTTTTAAGCGATGACTATTGCCTTGCTGATTGCGCGCGTGTTTCTAGGCCTGGGCCTAGCCGTGCACGGCGCCCAGAAACTTTTCGGCTGGTTTGGCGGGGGCGGACCGAAGGGCACAGGCGGATTCATGGAGAGTTTGGGCTTGCGTCCCGGCGTCTTCTTCGCGCTGGCAGGCGGGCTGGGAGAGCTCGCTGGCGGCCTCTTGGTGGCCCTCGGGTTCCTCGGCGGAATCGGACCGGGCGTGGTGGTCCTTGTCATGCTGACGGCGATCTTCACGGTCCACGTAGGCAAGGGTTTCTTGACCGCCAACGGCGGCTGGGAGCTTCCGGGTCTGTACATCGCCGGCACGCTCGCGATCGATTTCGCCGGTTTCGGCGCGTATTCGCTCGACTCTGCGTTCGGCTGGAACGTTCTTGCAACGGTCAACGCAAAGTGGATCATCATTGGCTGCGCGGTCGTGCTCGCGCTGCTGAACGTCGGCGTGCGCTATCTACCGCACCGCCCGGCTAATGCGCTCGTAGCCAAGTAACAATCGCGTCGGCGGCGGCCGAATCGAATTCGTGCCGCCGCTCGTATTGCGGGGCACTGCGCAGTTCCTCCGCAGAAAGGCGCAGCAGAAAGTGATCGTCGCCCGCGAATCGCTGCACGGCAATCTCGCGGTGTGAATCCTGCGCCGCCTGTACCAACTGATCGAAATCCTCGGGCGGCGTTTGCGTATCCGCAAAGCCGCGCAGAGCCAAGATCGGTTGCCGGACGAACGCAATTTCTTTGCGCGGATCGACGTTTTCGTAACTTTGAAAATATGGCAGCGCGAGCAGGAGCGTATCGCGTTCCCGCACGCTCGGCGGCGCGTTTAGATCCTGCTCCGCCATCGCTTGCGCGTACGGCACGCTCAACGGTCCAACGAGAACCAAGCCCCGCACGGGCAAACCCTGCAGCGCGACCGCCAGCGCCGTTTCGCCGCCTTCACTGACACCCAGCAGATAGATCCTGCTCGCGTTGATCTTCGGGTCCGTGCTGACGGCGCGCACCGCCGCGGCCGCATCGTCCACAAAGTGCTGCCGGCGAACCGCTTGCGCTTGTGTCTTCGTCGTGCTTTCTCCGATACCGCGATTGTCATAACGCAGGACCGCGAAGCCCGCGGCATTCAGCGTTTGCGCATACACATCGAAGACCGGGGTTGCCCCCACCGTCTCCGTGCGATCGGCTGGCCCGTTTGTGCCGATCAGTATGACCGCCGGCACTTTGGGGCCGGCTGCACCCGGAAAAGAAAGCGTACCGACGATCGAACTGCCGTCCGCGGATGTGAACGTAAGCCCGACTATCAATGCTAACGCGTGCAGCATCGGACCGGAAGCGGCGTACGGCGCGGCGCCGGCTTACCGTTGACTTGCGAGCGCGGCGTCGCGGCCGCCGCCGGCGTGAAGACTGCTGCGGGCGACGGCAGGGGTACGGCGGGATTAAATGGCGTCGGCGTCACGAGCAGCGCATGCGGCGTCTGGATCTCCAGCCTTCGCCTTTGCGCGTCGTACGCGACGCTTACGCCGAGGCTTCGCAAAAGCGGCCCAATTTCAACATAGGTTTGCGTCCACTGCGCGGGCGAGATGCGGGCTCCCACCGAGAGTTGCACGAAACGATCGCCGCGCGTTACAACGAGCAGCGAACCGCTGTAGCCGATTCGTGCCGCAACAGCCGTCACGTAGGGTTCCAACGGCGCAACGACGTGCCCGTTACGCACATAGGCCGGACTATACGAGTGCACGATCGCGCCGTTGAGCACCACGACCAGCGCCGGCGTCAGAAGTGGGAATATCATCGTTCAACCGCGATACTATCGCAGGACCTTATGCGACTCATCTTGGCGTTCCGTGAGGCCGGCATGCGCTTTTCGCGAGACGGCTGCGCATTCTTGTCACAAGCGATTGCGTTCAATGCGCTGTTCGCAGTCTTCCCGCTGCTGGTGCTGATCCTCACGGGCGCCTCACTGGTCTACCCAAATGCCGATAGGCGGATTCTGGCCTTCGTCGACGAGTTCGCGCCCGCGCTGCATCAGACCGTTGCCGGCAATCTTCAGACCTACGTCTACGGCCGCGGAGTGACGAGCATCGTCGCTCTTGCGGTCGTGATATGGGCAGGAAAGAATCTGTTCATGGGGTTGGCCTACGCGCTCAATCGCGCGCTCGCGGTGCCGAAAAGCCGCCCGCTGATTCATGACATAGCGCTCTCGCTCATCATGCTGCCGGCCGCCGGCATCGTCATGATCATCGCGATCGGATTGCCGATATTGGTTTCGCTTTTCGTGGCTTACTCCCAGGTTTCTAATCCGAGAAACGTTTCGGAAGTGCTGGCATACGCGCTGTCGATGCTGCTGATCTTCATCGTGATCGTCGTGCTGTACACATTTCTGCCGAACCGCCCCGTTAGATGGCAGTTCGCAATCCCGGGCGCTACCTTCGCGGCGCTGATGTGGCCTGCCGCGCAATACGCCTTCGCATTTTATACCGTGCACGTCAATTTCACGCATATCTACGGCGCGCTTTCGGCGCCACTCGTACTCCTGTTGTGGTTCTATCTGCTGGGCGCGATCTTTTTCTTCGGCGCCGAGCTGAGCGCCGCTTGGGCGCACCACAAGGGAACCGAGACCGTGGCGACGCTCGTTGATCCGGTTCGCCCGGCGGAACAGAACGTTGTTGAAACGGAGTGCGAGAGCCCCTCGTGACGGATGAGGAAACGATTGCGGCGAAAGGGTTTTGGTGCGTCGGATTTTCGCAGTAGTCTTGCTTGGCTTGAGCTTCGCTCTCGTCGGCGCCGCACGCCCGCCGGCACCGAAGCCTACACCCACGCCGATCGCGACTCCGACGCCTACGCCTCGGCCGAAACTGCCCTTGGTCGTCGTCTATCCGTTTGATTTCAGCAGCGCCCTCCGCACCGACACCGGCACCAGGGCCGCTCAGCTCTACGTCGCTGAAATGAATGCCGCCGGAGGCGTCGACGCGCTCCCTGCGCCCGCCACGATCAAGCGTGCAAGTTTTCTGGACTACGCGAAGTCGCTGAGCGCCGCATACTACGTTTCCGGATACATGACGCCGCTTGGCGGCGGGGTTTCGCTGGTCGAACAGGTCGTCGACACGCAAACGGGCACGATTATTCTGGGCGCAACCGCGCAAATTCAATCCTTCGAGGACGCCGCGTCGCAAGCAGTGCTTATTCGCGACGGAATCGTGCAACGCGAACAGGGCAAAGCTCAGGCGTTCGAACAAAGCTCTGCTCAGGCGACGCCGGCACCGCTTCCGAGCAATCAAGCCAACATCAGCGGCGGCATCGCCGGCCTGTTCAAACACCGCCCGCGGCAGACTCCCGATCTTCATGCTGCAGCGGTGGTCAAACCATCCAAAGGGATCTTCGTCGTAAGGGTAAGCGGCAGCGCAAACGCCGGGCAATTGAGCGAAGCGACCGGCGCGCTGTATTCGGCCCTCAATCAGCGCTACACCGCGCACATGACCAACGCGAGCGGCGACGCTTCCAAACAGGCGAACGCGATCTGCGGAAGCGTCCGTGAAAACACGGTCGCAAGCGGTGTGCTCTCTTCAAAATCCGTACGCCACGGTCTGTTCGGCCGCACGCAGTACACCTTCGTTTTCGACGTCTACACGTGCTTTGGAGCCAAGCTCGCCGAGACGTCCGCTGATGGCGAATCGGTCGGTAGCGCCGTCAACGCGGCGGTCGCCTCGTACGCGACCGATCACCCGCAAAACAGCTAACTAGTCTGCCAATAATCCCGCGGGCAGCTCGACCTCGATACGTTTAGCGGCAATATCGATCGACGTGATAAAGGGCTGCACCAGTGGCACGAGTTTGCCGTCGACGACCAGCATGTCCGATCCCGGATAATGATCGACGCGCTCCACGGTTCCGACGACACCGGTTGCGTCATATAACGCGCATCCGATCAGGTCGCGATCCAAATACTCATCCGGCTGCAGCACGATGCGATCGCGATTCGCGTAGAGCGTAGCGCCCGCGAGCTCTTCGGCATCGTCGCACGAAACCGCGCCCTCAAAGCGGACAAGCAAGCGGCCCTTGTGCTCGCGAACCGACTCGAGGCAAACATCGCGCGCGGTACCGTCCGCCAGCAGAGCGCGCAAATTCTGTCCGGCTTCAAAAAGCATGCGACCCGCGCTGGTCGGGTCGCATTTCAATTCACCCTGAATGCCGAACAAACCGGCGACGCGCCCTACGGGCAGCTCGTCATTCTGCGGCGTCTTCCGGCTCCTGGGCTGCTTCGCTTTCACCAGCTTCGGAATCGTCGTAGAATTCGTCAGTATCGAAAACTTCAACAGAAATCCGGCCCTCGGCAGTGGCGCGCGCGATGGTTCGCAAAGCTTGCACGACGCGGCCCCCGCGGCCTATGACCTTGCCGATATCTTCCGGGTCGACCGCAAGCTCGATAAGCGGCTCCTCGCCGTTTTCAGCCGGATAGCTTTCGATCAGCACGACGTCGGCCTTCGTCACCAACTTCTTGGCCAAAAACTCGAGCAACTCGCCGGCGCGCTTTTGCCCAGCAGCTGGATCGTCGGGCGCGCGCCGCCCGCGGGGGGTGACTCCGCCGG
>CAAGKR010211287.1_pt1 | contig 32480 bp, 33 predicted proteins | sample 2556971 | NCBI WGS metagenome assembly CAAGKR01 (sample SAMEA5207829, study PRJEB30636) | soil metagenome | biome: forest; feature: boreal; material: soil | place: USA | collected 2011-09 | depth 1 m | reverse complement strand
TGATCGGCTTTCGCAACCGCATCAGCGCGCTCGCGGCCTGGGCCTGGGACTACGTGCGCTTCGATCGGCCGATCCGGATCATTCTCGAAACCGGCTCGTCGGAAGAGTCCTTGTGACGTCCTGAGTCGACGACAACACGGCCGGTGCGGACCGAAACACCCTCTCGCCGCAGACGGCGCATCTGCTCGATCCGGTGGCCGGATGCGAGCTCGCCATTCGCGCGGACCACTCGCCACCAGGGCAATCCGACGCTGTTGGCTAGGACGTTGCCGACCGCTCGGGCTGCACCCGGGAAGCCGGCGCGACGCGCCACCTCGCCGTAACTGACCACCTCACCGCGTTTCAGGTCGCGCAGCACGCCGGCCACGGCCGCGACAAAGGGGTGGGGGACCTTTCTGGGCGATGCGATGCTCGCAGGCTAGCAGCCGGGTGGCGTGCTGCCCTTCTCAACGCCGGGCGTATGCTCCATAAGGAGATTTACGTGCCGATGCAGGGGCCGAGCGAGTTGGGGGCAAGCGGAAAGCTCGGAAGGTGGGATCGAACCGCCAATTTGAAGAACATTACGGTGCCCACGCTGACGATCGGCGCGCGTTACGACACCATGGATCCGGCGCATATGGAATGGATGGCTGGCCAGCTGCCACACGGACGGTACCTCTTTTGCCCCCAAGGCAGCCACATGGCCATGTATGACGATCAGGCCACGTATTTCGGCGGCCTGATCGAGTTCCTCCGCGCTAGCGAACGATCCGGTACTTGACGTGTGTGACGGTCGGTGAGGCGATTACCTTGACCGGTTCGAGGGTCGGATCACCGACGTTCTCGAGCAACCGCTCACCGGTCCCGAGGATGACCGGGACGATATGGAGGTAGAGCTCATCGAGCATCCCGGCCTTGAGGAACTGCTGCACCGTCTGGGCGCCGCCCGCGATAGTCACATCCTTCTCGCCGGCGGCCGAACGAGCTTGCGCTAACGCTGAAACGATCCCATCGGTGACGAAGGTGAAGGTGGTCCCACCCTGCATCAAGAGCGGGTCACGCGGGTGATGGGTGAGGACAAAGACTGGCGCGTGGTAGGGTGGCTCGTCGCCCCACCAGCCGGCCCATGCCCGGTTCCACGGGCCGGCGCCGCCGCCGAACATCTTGCGGCCCATGACGTAGGCCCCGACATTCCTGAAGACCTCTTCCGCGACCTCGGAGTCGGCGCTCTGGCCGCCGCCCTCCTGGCCATGTTGCTCACGCCAGCCGGCGGTTTCGAACACCCACTGATGCAGGCGCATCCCGCCTTCGCCGATCGGGTTCTCCAGGCTCTGGTTGGGCCCGGCGACGAAGCCGTCGAGCGAGATCGAGATCTGGCAGGTGACCGAGCTCATGGTCTCCCTGACCTCCCGCCGAGCTTGAACGCCGCGCGAACCAGCCGCGTGACGGCCGGCCGGTCCGCATCGGCCGGCGTGCGCAGCCTGAGGAAGCGCGAGTCCTTGCCGGTGCCCTCGAGCAATCCGCTCCCGTCGTCGAGCTCGCGGCCGCGATAGAAGAACATCGTCGCGTAGGTCGGGAAGGTCCCGATGCCGACGACGTTCACGCCGTCGACGTCGTAGCGCACGAGCTTCCACATCGCTCGATTCGAGCGTGGCGGCTGGGTCTGATAGCTGACCTCCTCGGCCTTCGGAGCGATGGCCCTTACCGTGCGTCGAGCCGCCCGCACCATGGGGCGCACCGCGGACGGAATCGTTCGGAGCTGCTCAGAGATGGTGATCATGGCTAACCGTCGAGGGCGGCCCGCACCAACTCGCGGAACTCCTCATCGGCGATACCGGCGGCGTCGTCCGACCCGAGCTGAAGGGTCCCCTTTCCCGTCTTCAGCTTCGGATGGCGCGCCGTGAAGCCGGCGTCGCGGCTCTGGTCCCAGCCATAGATCGACACCCCATGCTTCCACGCACCGAGGAAGAGGCGGCGGCGGCCGACTTTGTAGGTGGGAATCTGGTACGAAAGCACCACCTCGGCGTCGGGGTGCGTCTCGAGGACCAGCTGGTGGAGGCGATCGAACAAGGGCCGCTGCTCCGGCGCGATGGCGTCGATGTACTTACGAACGCCGTCGTCCATCGCTCAATTATCCAATTCGGCAATTGGGCGGCGGCGAGCCAGCGTCAACTGGAAAAATCAGCGGGAGACGAGTCTCGAACTCGCGACCTCAACGTTGGCAACGTTGCGCTCTACCAACTGAGCTACTCCCGCACGAGTTGCCATTATAGCCACGACTTCCGGCATCTCCTGACCGAACCACCCTCGGTGTGACCGTTTGTTACCGCCGCGTGGAGGCCCCGTCACCCGGCCGAAGGTCGGGCCGCAATGCTCCAACGCTTGACTGGCGGAGATGGGTTCGAGGGGGGTCTTCTTCCGCTTGGTCGTGGCAGGCGGCCTGGCCGCCAGCGTGCTGCTCAGCAGCCCGCTTGGGACGTCGGCTGACGACATCACCGACGCCCAGGCCCGCCTACAGATCATCACCAAGCTAAAGGGCACCCTCCAGGACAACCTCCAGCGGGCGCAGGCGCAAGAGGTCGCCCTCCAACAGCAAATCCAGGAAACTCGCGACACGGTCAACCAGACGATGGACCACATCACGGCCGCCGAGGTGCGGATCTCGACCCTGGAGGGCCAGATTGCCGCCCTCGAAGGCAAGATCGCGGAAGCCCGGCTACTGCTGGAACGAACCAAGTCGGAGTACGCCGCCTTCGTCCGGGCCACCTACAAGTCCAATGCGGATCCCTTCGCCCTGCTGCTCGGCTCGCCCGACTTCCAAACCTTCCTGAACCGCGCCGTGGCCATCGAACATCTCACGTTCATGAGCCGCGAGTTGCTGGATAAGATCCACGAGACCGACACCCGGCTGCGCGCGGAGGAAGCGCTCGTTCAGACCCAGAAGCAGGAAGCGGACAAGAAGCGCGCCGATCTGGTCGCCCAGAAGGCCGCGCTCCTGGTGCAGCAGGCCCACCAGCAGGACCTCGAAAACCGGCTGCGCATCAGCATCGGCCAGGTGAAATATGAACTGGTCGCGATCAACAGCCAGTCGGCGGCACTCGCCCAGCGGATTGCCGACATGGAGATCGCTCGCCAGGACCAGCTGATCGCGGAAGCCGAGCAGGCCGCCTGGCAGCAGGCCCAGTTCTGGATGCAGAACAACCTCTTCAACCTGCCGAATGCCAGCGCCTCGCACTCGACCAAGTACCCCTTGATCTGGCCGCTTCAGCAGGGAACCATCACGCAGCTCTTCGGACCGTCCAGCCAGCCCTTCGAACCGCCGGGCTTCGGCTACCCGCACTTTCATGCCGGGATCGACATCGCCTACAACCAGGGCACGCCGATCCTGGCGGCCGATGACGGCGTCGTGGTGGCCGCCACCTCGAGCATCATCAATGGCCAGCTCGTCGGGTACGGAAACTACGTGATCATCGCCCACCGCAACAACTTCTTCTCCCTGTACGGACACCTGCTCGGGTTCCAGGTCAAGGCCGGCGATGCGGTGCACCAGGGCCAGCTGATCGGCTACGAAGGCTCGACCGGCAACTCGACCGGCCCCCACGTGCACTTCGAGTACCGCTACGGAGGCCAGCCGACCAACCCGATGCCCTACCTGCCGCCGAACGGCCCGAACACGTTCAGCCAGTAAGGGCGAGCCGGTCCCGGTCGCGGTGCCCCACTCGCCGGTCGAGCCGGCGGCGTCGCCGCTCGAGGTCCAGCCGCCAGCGGTCATCACCGATGAACGCCATGGACAGGAGATTGAGGGCCTCGGCGACCACGCGTAGCGCGGCGACCGGATCGCGCGCCTGGTGCTCGAGCAGCTTGGCGAGCTCGATGGCCACCGGGTACGGATAGCACTGGGTTCGCCAGCATTCGTCCAGGACTCTCTGCGCTTCGCGCCACCGGCCGCAACGGCGTAACAGCCGGGCGAGTCGCAGGCCGACCGCCCCGCGCTGCGTCCCCGGCATGCCCTTGTCCCAGAGGTGCTGGTACTCGGCGATTGCTTCGTCGGCAAAGCCGCGCGCTTGCAGAAACCGGGCACGGCTGAACCGGTCCAGGGGATGGAGGTCGGCTCCGTCCGCGAGCAGGTTGTCGAACCGGCTCAGCAGGACCGCCATCGACAGGACATCCTGCCGGTTGTGCGCAAAGACCGGTTCCATCATCTCCGGGCCCGCCCCACGCAGCCAGGAAAAGTAGCGGCCGGGAATCATCCATCCCGGCAGGTCGTCGCGGCGATGGAGGTCGAGGACCGCCTGCTCGATGGTTTGCAAGGCGCAATCGGGCAGGCGGGGCCGGAAGATGCGGCGAGCCAGGTGGAGGAGGTCGAGATGGAAGGGCACCACCCAGGCTGGGCGAACCCGTCGCATGATGAGCCTGGTTTGCAAGAGCGGCCAGTCGAACGTCCGGCCGTTATAGGTGACGAGGAAGCCGGCACGGCGGACCCGTTCGCCGACCGCCCAGAGCAGGGCAGGTTCCTGGTCGAGGTCAGAGAGGAAATACTGGGCCAGGGTGATCCCGTGATCTTCCCGCCAGGCGAGGCCCACGAGAAAGGGGACCACGCCGCTGCCGCCCGATAGGCCGGTCGTTTCAGTATCGAGGAACAGCGGCTCCTCCAGCGCCGGGCCCTCCAGGCCCAGGCATCTTGTGAGTGCCACCGCAGCTGGGCTGTCCTCATCGGCCAGCCACTCCCTCCGCACTGTGATGGGCCCAAACGGCGTCTCCTCGATCGCGACGTTCCCGAGTACCCGGCCGCCAGCAGGCGCGGACGCCTTCCGGATGGCATGCCGCGCACCGAGTTCCGCCAGGCGGGCGCGCAGCGCCGTGAGGTCTGCCGTCACGCCACCGGGACGAGCGCTGCCATCTGCAGCAACCGCAGGGTCACGGCCTTCCCCTCGTCGCCGACCTCGAGGGCCGGACCGACGCAGGACGGGCATCCGCTCTCGCAGCCGCAATCCGAGACCAGTTCATGGCCGGCGTGAATGACCGCCGTGGCGGTCTCCAGCAGCCGGGCGCTCATCCCCACCCCGCCGGGGTAGCGCTCGTAGACGAAGACCGCCGGTGTGCCGGTGTGCGGTGCGCGTGTCTCGGCGTACGCACCGAGGTCCCGTGGGTCACACATCAGGAACAGGCAGGCCACCTGGGTCAGCACGTTGGCCAGCCCCTGCAGCCCTCCCTGCAACGCCAGCCGCGAGAACTGGCGGCCCACCTCCGCCGGAATCTCCATCCAGAAGGCGGTCGTGTGCAGTTGCTGTTCCGGGAGGCTGATCGGTCCTGAGCCGACGTTTTCGTGGGTATGAAACCGAATCTTCTTGAAGATGGTCGGCAGCGCCGTGACCCGCACCTCCCCGTGGTGCACCGGGATCTGCTGCGCTCGGCTCGACTTCAATGTTTGGAGCACCTTGATGCTGACCGCCAGGTTGGCATCGGTGTAGTAGTCGACCTTGACTGGGCGCACGTAGGCCTTCTTTTCCTCCCAGTCGAGCCGGTCGACGTGGTACTGAAGGCCTTCGTGCAGGTAGATCGCCTCTTCATGGAGGAAGACCGGCGCCGAAAACTGATCCATCTCCCCTACCACGCGGGCGCCCCGCGTGATGTCCACGATGACCACGTTGTCCGCGTTGGCGCTTCGCAGGCTGACCCCCTCGGCAGGAAACGCGTCCGCGCTCCAATGCCAGGCATCGCCCGCCAGGTGCACGGCCCCGTCCTCTTCGAGAATGCGCAGCAGCTCGGCGACCGGTGCCCCGCCGAAGGACTCCTGGATCGGGAGTGGGAGCTCGAAGGTGGCCGCCTGCAGGTGCGCGCTGAGGATCAGCAGGTTGTCCGGGTCGATCAGGCCCTGCTCGGGGTCGCGTCCCAGGAAATACTCCGGATGATGGACCAGATACTGGTCGATCGGACTGCTCGACGCCACATAGACCGCGGCGGCCGCCTCCCGGCGGCGACCTGCGCGCCCGATCTGCTGCCAGGCACTGGCAATCGTCCCCGGGTATCCGCAGAGGATCGCGGCGTCCAGGTGCCCAATGTCGATCCCCAGCTCCAACGCGTTGGTGCTCACGACGCCGCGGACGGTGCCGTCGCGCAGCCCATGCTCGATCTCGCGTCGCTGCAGCGGCAGGTAGCCGCCCCGATAGCCCCGGATGGCCCGGCTGTCCCCCAGGCGGTTGGCCAGGGCTTGCTGTAAGTAGCTGAGCAGGATCTCGACCTGCAGGCGCGAGCGGCCGAACAGGATGGTCTGGACGCCGCCACGCAGGAAGGCTTCGGCGATCCGCTGGCTCTCCAGGGTCGAGGAGCGGCGAATGCCAAGCTCGCGGTTCAGGACCGGCGGGTTGTAGAAGAGCAGCCGCTTGGGACCCGACGGCGCACCATTGTCGTCGACGAGCGTCATCGGCCGCCCCGTCAGCCGTTGGGCCAGCTCGCGCGGGTTGGCGATGGTAGCGGAGCAGCAGATGACGATCGGATGGCTGTCGTAGAAGGCGCACACTCGCCAGAGACGCCGGAGCACGTTGGCCAGGTGGCTGCCGAAGACGCCGCGATACGCGTGCAGCTCGTCGATCACGACGTAGCGCAGGTTGGCGAAGAGTTTCACCCAGCGCGTGTGGTGCGGCAGCACGCCGGTGTGCAGCATGTCCGGGTTGGTCACGACGACGTGGCCCGCCTGGCGAATCGCCTGCCGCGCGCTGACGGGCGTGTCACCGTCATAGGTGTAGGTCTTGATGTCGGCGCCCAGGCCGCCGACCATCCCGTGCAACTCGGCCAGCTGGTCCTGGGCGAGCGCTTTGGTCGGAAAGAGGTAGAGCGCCCGCGCGTCGGGCTCGGCCAGGATCGTGTGCAGGACCGGAAGGTTGTAACAGAGCGTCTTCCCGGAGGCGGTCGGCGTCACCACGACGCAGTCCCGGCCCTGCAGGGCGAGCGCGGCGGCCTCGGCCTGGTGCGTGTACAGGCGGCTGATCCCCCGGCCGGCCAGGGCATGCCCGATTCGGGGATCGAGGGCCGGGGGAAGATCCGCGTAGCGCGCCGACCGTGCCGGGATCGTGTGGTCGAGGGTCAGGCCGCGGCGGAAGTCCTCCTGGCTAAGGAGCCCCTCCAGGACGGCATCGACTGACATGCCCACGCATCTTAGCGAACATATGTTCGCGGCGCAAGGGGCCTCAGTCCCGGAGCTTGAAGTACTTGAACCCTTCGGCCAGACCGAGGTCCTGGCTCTTCCCCATCTCGGCCGCCCGCTCTCGGATGGTTCGATCCAGTTCGGCCCAATCCCCGATCTGGCTCTTGTGCTCCCGAAGCGCCTCGATCTTGGTGTCGATCGTGTCGGTGATGTCGACCCAGACGTCCGCCTCGTTCGACCCCGAGAGGTAGATCTCCTTCACCTGGTGCGGCTCGAGCCCTTCCTCGAGCAACTCGGGGAAGACGAGCCGGGTATCAGACCCGGGAATGATCGCGTCCAGGGTCGCCTCGCCGGCGGCGCGGTGATCGGGATGGTTGATATATCGCTGGCCGGTCCAGCGCCGGGTCGGGTCCGGGGCCAGCACCACGTCCGGTTTGCAACGGCGGATCCAGCGCGTGATCTGCCGCCGCAGGTCGAGGGTCGGCTGGAGCGAGCCATCATCGTAGCCAAGAAAGAAGACATCCTTGACGCCGAGCCTGGTGGCGGCGCCGCGCTGCTCGGCGTGACGGATCTGCGCCAGTCGCTCCGCCGTCATGGCGGGATCACTGCTGCCGCGATTGCCGTCGGTGAGGATCAAGTAGGTGACGTGCCGGCCTTCTTTCGCCCACCGCGCCACGGTCCCGCCCGCCCCGAACTCGGCATCATCGGGGTGCGCCATCACGACCAGGACCCGGGTAAAGGCCTCGGCCGACTGCATCAGGCAGGCGTCGGGATCGCGGTCGAGACTTCGTAGTCGACGAAGTCCTTGAAGTGGGCCCCGTCACCGCAGACCGGGCACTTCGGGTCGCGCTTCAACCGGAGGGTCCGGAATTCCACCGTCAGGGCATCGATCATCAGCAGTTTGCCGATCAGAGGGTCGCCGATTCCGAGGATCAGCTTCACCGCTTCGTTGGCCTCGAAGAGCCCGACCAGGCCCGGAAGGACCCCGAGGGTTCCGGCCTCGTCGCAGGTCGGGGCGAGCTCCGCCGGCGGCGGCTCCGGGAACACGCACCGGTAGCAGGGCCCCTCGAACGGCTTGAAGACGCTCACCTGGCCATCGAACCGGAAGATGCTGCCGTGGACCACGGGTTTGCGCAGCAGCACGCTGGCGTCGTTGACCAGGTAGCGGGTTGGGAAGTTGTCACTGCCGTCCACGATCAGGTCATAGTCATTGAAGATCCCGACGATGTTGTCGCGCGTCAGTCGCAGCTGATACGGGACCACCTTGACGTCGGGATTCAAGTCCTCGATCGTCTGCTTCGCCGAGTCGACCTTGGGCTGACCGATCCGCTTACTGTTGTGCAGGATCTGCCGCTGTAGGTTGCTCTCGTCGACGACGTCGGAATCGACGATGCCAATCGTCCCGACCCCCGCCGCGGCCAGGTAGTAGGAGGCCGGGGAGCCGAGGCCACCGGCGCCAATGATCAGGACTTTCGAATCGAGGAGCTTGAGCTGCCCCTCTTTGCCGACTTCGGGAATCAGGACGTGCCGGCTGTACCGCTTCATCTGCTGCGGGGTGAGGTCCCGGGGCGTGACGAAGTCGAGTCCCGCCTCCTTCCAGGCGCCAAAGCCGCCCTTCAGCGAGGCAACGTCCGTGTACCCCATCGCCTGCAGCGTCTCCGCCGCGAGGGCTGACCGGATGCCGCTGGCGCAATACGCCACCACGGGCGTGGTTTTCTCCGGGGCGCGCTCTTCGACGCGCAACTCCAGGTAGCCCCGGGGGATGTGAATCGCCCCGGGGATGATGCCCTGTTCCACCTCGTCCTGCTCCCGGACATCGATCACCACGGGCTTGGCAGCCTGGTGGCGCATCTGGTCGAGCTGCCTCGCATCGACCTCCCGAATCCGGGACTTGACGCCCTTCAGGATCTCGCGAAAGCTGGGCATGACGCTTCTAAGTCTACCCGCGAACGGCGAATTCTATTCCTAGATTGCCGTGGGCGTGCGCGCTTTCTCCAGCTTCGCGATGATCGCGTCGGCGACCTGGCTGGTGCCGACGGCGGTCGGGTCGTTCCGATCGGCCTTCATGTCGTAGGTGACATACCGGCCTTCCCGGATGGTCTCGGCGATGGCCCCCTCCAGCATGTTGCCGGCATAGGTCTCGCCCAGGTGCCGGAGCATCATCACCCCTGAGAGCATCATGGCCATCGGATTGATGCGGTTCATCCCAGCGTACTTGGGCGCACTGCCATGGGTCGCCTCGAAGAGGGCGACGGTATCGCCCAGGTTCGCGCCGGGCGCCAGGCCCAGGCCCCCCACCAGGCCCGCCGCCAGGTCCGAGAGGATGTCCCCGTAGAGGTTGGGCAGGACCAGGACGTCGTACTCCTCCGGGTACTGGACCAATTGCATCGACATGTTGTCGACGATCCGGTCATTGAACTCGATATCCGGATGCTCTTTGGCGATGTCCTGGGCGACCTGCAGGAAGAGGCCATCGGTGAACTTCATGATGTTGGCCTTGTGGACGGCCGTCACCTTGCGGCGGCCGTGCGTCCGCGCGTACTCGAAAGCGTAGTTCACGATCCGCTTGCAGGCGGTGATCGAGAGCGCCTTGATGCTGAGGCCGGAGTCTGGCCGAATCTGTTTCTTGGACGCGGTCTCGATCTGATGGATCATCTGTGCGGTCTCGGGTTTCCCTTCCTGGAACTCGATGCCCGCGTAGATGTCTTCCGTGTTCTCGCGAACGATCACCAGGTCGATGTTCTGAAAGCGGGAGCGGACGCCCACGTAGCTCTTGCAGGGACGGACCAGCGCGTACAGGTCGAGCTCTTTGCGGAGCGCCACATTGACCGAGCGGATGCCCTTGCCCAACGGTGTGGTGAGGGGACCTTTGATCGCCACCTTGTTGCGACGGATAGACTCGAGCACGTGATCCGGCATGGGCGTACCGTACTTGTCCATCACGCCGAGGCCCGCGTTCTGGACATCCCACTCGAATTCCACGCCGGTCGCCTCGAGCACGCGTCGCGTCGCCTCGCTCACTTCGGGACCGATACCGTCGCCGGGGATGAGGGTCACGCGATGGGCTGCCAAAACGTTCAAAGTCTAGCAGCGGCTCCATTGCTATCCTCTTCTACGTGACTCCCGCCGTTCTTCATGACAACCCCTGGGAGACCCGAGCCCAGAGTCCTCGGGCGCGCGCCAACTATGACCTGTGGATCAAGCACGCGCGGGCGGAGAACCGCCGCGAGTTGGATCGGCTGATCAGCACCCTGCACGAGGACTGCGAGTACGAGGTCGTCCCCCTCGGTCAACGCTGGCGAGGCAAGGCGGAGGTGCGCGAGTTCTACCAGGGCCTCTGGCGCGGGATCCCGGACGTCAAGCTCAAGCTGTTGAACCGGACCGACGCCGAGGACTGCATCGTCGAAGAGTCGGAAGTCTACGGGCGGATGGAGGGTCCGCTGTTCGGGGTCGAACCAAGCGGGCAGGACCTGCGCTATCGCGTGGTCATCTTTTTTCCCGTCAAAGACAACCTGTTCACCGGTGAGCGCGTGTACTTCGACCTCGCCGAGTTCGCCAGGCAGGTGCCGGCCGCGCGGCCTCTCCTCCAGAGCCCTCCACGCTGAACGCCGTATAATCCCGCCCGCAGCATGAAGGTTGGCGTCCCGAAGGAGACCACCGCCGGGGAGCGGCGCGTTGCCCTCGTCCCCGACGGCGTTACGAAACTAGGTGCCGCCGGTCTCCAGGTCAGTGTCCAGGCCGGTGCCGGAAGCGAGGCCTTTTTCACCGATGACGCCTACCAGAAGGCCGGGGCGACCCTGGTGCCCGACGCGCGGGAGCTCTACGGTGCCGTCGATGCCATCCTCAAGGTGCACGCCCCAAGCCTCGAGGAGGTCTCCTGGATGCACGCCGGGGCCGTCTCCATCAGCTTCTTGCAACCATCCACCAACGCCGAGGTCGTCAAAGCCCTCGCCCGTCAACGGGTGACCGCCTTCAGTCTCGAGCTGGTGCCCCGCATCAGCCGGGCGCAGAGCATGGACGCCCTCTCCTCCCAGGCCGGTGTGTCCGGCTACAAGGCGGTCCTGATGGCGGCCACGCGGCTTGGCAAGTTCTTCCCGCTGCTCATTACCGCTGCGGGCACCGTGACGCCCGCCCGGGTCCTGATCCTGGGCGCCGGCGTTGCCGGTTTACAGGCGATCGCCACCGCGCGCCGGCTGGGCGCCGTCGTGGAAGCCTACGACGTCCGCCCCGCGGTCAAGGAGGAGGTGAAAAGCCTGGGGGCGAGCTTCGTCGAGCTGGCGCTCGAGGCCCAGGAAGGCCAGGGGGGATACGCGAAGGAACAGTCGGAGGAATTTCTGCGACGGCAGCGGGAGCTGATTGGCGAGCACGTCGCGGCGGCAGACGTGGTCATCACAACGGCGGCCGTTCCGGGCCGACGAGCGCCGGTCCTCGTCACCAAGGACATGGTTGCCCGGATGCGCCCTGGGTCCGTCATCGTGGACCTGGCGGCGGACACCGGAGGCAACGTCGAGGCGACGCGCCCCGGGGAGGTGATCGTGCTCAACGGGGTCACGGTCGACGGCACCCGCAACGTGGCCAGCACCATGCCGGTCCACGCCAGCCAGCTGTTCAGCCGGAACGTGAGCGCTCTACTGCTCTCCCTCGTGAAGGACGGCAACCTGAAGCTGGACCTCACCGATGACATCGTCAAAGGCGCCTGCCTGACCCACGGCGGGGAGATCATTCACCCGCGCGCAAAGGAACTCCTCGAGGCTTCCACCGCATGAACACCGGCCTCTTCGACGAGTTCACCTTCTTCATCCTGGCGATCTTCGTCGGCATCGAGGTGATCTCGAAGGTCCCGACCATCCTGCATACGCCGCTGATGTCCGGGACCAACGCGATCCACGGCATCATCCTGGTGGGCGCGATCCTGATCGCGGCGCGGGCCGACAACCCGCTCCAGGTCGTCCTCGGGCTGGTCGCGGTCACGCTCGCAACCATCAACGTGGTGGGCGGGTTCGTGGTCACCGACCGAATGCTCGAGATGTTCAAGGGGCGCCAGGCCCCGGCAAGGCAAGACAAGAAATGAACGTGGCGATCGCTTTTGCCTACCTCGTCGCCGCCGTGCTCTTCATCCTTGGCCTGAGCCAGCTCAGCTCGCCGAAGGGGGCCCGGCAGGGGAACCAGACGGCGGCCGTCGGGATGGTGATCGCGCTGCTCGCCACCCTGCCCCTGCTCCACTTCACCACCGCGGGCCTGGCCGTAACGATCCTCGGCGTGGTCATCGGGGCGCCGCTCGGTGCCGTGTCGGCACGCCGGGTCAAGATGACGGCGATGCCGCAGATGGTCGCGGCCTTCAACGGCGTCGGCGGCGGTGCGGCCGCCCTGGTCGCCGTCTCGGAGTTGTTGAGCCAGGGCACCCATCCCCCATTTGCGATTGCATTCCCCAGCGTGCTCTCGATCGTGATCGGGGGCGTGTCCTTCGCCGGCAGCGTGATGGCCTTCGGCAAGCTCCAGGCGCTGATCACGGGGACGCCGATCACCTATCCGGGCCAGCAGGTGGTCAACGGGGTGATCGCGCTGGCGATCGTCGGTCTGGCGGTCGCCATCCTGCTCGTCGCGTCGATCCCGGCCTACTTCGTCCCCCTCCTCATCCTGGCGCTGGTGCTAGGGGTCGCCTTTGTCTTGCCGATCGGCGGCGCCGACATGCCGGTGGTCATCTCCCTGCTGAACGCCTTCACCGGCCTGGCCGTTGCTGCCAGCGGGTTCGTGCTCGGCAATTTCGCCCTGATCGTCGCCGGCACGCTGGTGGGCGCCTCGGGCACCTTGCTCACCAAGCTGATGAGCGATGCCATGGGGCGGTCGCTGGCCAATGTCTTGTTTGGCGCCTTCGGCAGCGTCGTCGCCGGGCCGGCCGGGGCCGCCACCGCCGAAGGGCGGAGCGTCCGTTCCGGGACCGCCGAGGACGTCGGGACCATGCTGGCGTACTCGCGGCGGGTGATCATCGTGCCGGGGTACGGCCTCGCGGTCGCGCAGGCGCAGCATGCGGCCAGGGAGCTAGCCGACGAGCTGGAGAAACGTGGCGTCGAGGTCGAGTACGCGATCCACCCGGTCGCCGGACGGATGCCCGGGCACATGAACGTCCTGCTGGCCGAGGCCAACGTCCCCTACGAGCAACTGAAAGAGATGGACGAAATCAATTCCGAGTTCAAGCTCGCCGATGTCGCCCTGGTGGTCGGCGCCAACGACGTCGTCAACCCGGCGGCCCACAACACGCCGGGGAGCCCGATCTACGGCATGCCAATCCTCAACGTCGAGGAGGCCAAGAACATCGTCTTCATGAAGCGCAGCATGCGACCAGGCTTCGCGGGGATCGACAACGAGCTCCTCTATGACCCGAAGACGATCATGCTCTTCGGCGACGCCAAGGATTCGTTGACCAAGCTGGTCGCGGCCGTCAAGGCCGCCTGAGCCTACCCGGTCTGCCCGTCGGGCTTCAGGTCGAGCGCCAGCGAGTTGATGCAGAACCGCTGACCGGTCGGCCGGGGGCCGTCGTCGAAGACGTGCCCGAGGTGTGAGCCGCAGCGGCGGCAAAGCACTTCGGTCCGGCGCATGAAGAGGCTGTTGTCGTGGTGGAGCTCGACATTCTCCGTGTTCGCCGGCTCATAGAAACTGGGCCATCCGGTACCAGACTCGAACTTGGTCTTCGACGTGAACAGCTCGGCACCGCAGGCCGCGCAGCAGTAGGTCCCATCCTCCTTGGCGTGCACGTATTTGCCGGTGAAGGGCCGCTCGGTTCCCTTTTTGCGGAGCACATGGTATTGCTCCGGCGTCAGGGTCTGGCGCCATTCCTCGTCGGTCTTCGAAATCTCGGTGCTCATGGGTTGAGTCTACGGGGCCGGGGCGGCTTTTACCCCGACCGAATCCGGAAGGCGCCGGCTGCCCAGCGCGATGGCCACCGTGAGGACCACGCCGACCGCCAGCACGAGCCATGTCGCGGGCTCCGGGAAATTGATTTTGAAAAGGGCGTCGAGGGAAACCGGCCCGGCTCCCGTGAGCGTGAGGGCCAGCGCGCCAACCCCGATCATCAGCGGGAACTCGATGCCGCCATTCCGGTTCCAGAAGCCCTTTGGCAGGTGGCTGGAGACGATCGCGACCAGCATCGCGCCCACCACCGCGAAGGCGCCAAGCGGGGTCAGCAGGCCGAGCGCGAGCAGCAGCCCGCCCCCGAATTCGCCGAGGGCGGCGACCCACGCCCAGAGGATGCCGGGCTTGAAGCGCATCCGGGTCATGCCGGCCGCGGTCCCCACCATGCCGGAACCACCGAACCAGCCGAACAGCTTCTGGGCGCCATGGCCGGCCACCGTCAGGCCAACGCCGATGCGGAGGACCAGCAGGCCCAGGGCCAGACCGGTCATGTGTCATCTCGTGAATGGGTCACGATCAGTCACCTACCCGCTCGGCGGACCGATCAAACGGTACGAGTTCGGGCAGGGAGAAGTCGAGCGGCAACCACGAGGACCGCGACGACCAGCACGGCGAGCCCGATCGGCACGATCGCCTGCCGGTAGACGCGAAGGAACTGCGCCACATGCCCGCCGAGGGTCACCCCGAGAAAGAGGAACATGCCGATCCACACTCCGGCGGAGACTGCCACGCTCAGGGCGAAAACGGGATAGGGAAGCTTGAAGATGCCGGCAGCCACGGTCAGGGGCATCCGCAGCCCGAAGACATGGCGCCCGAAGATCAGCGCCCACGCACCCCACCGGTCGAACCACCCTTCGGCCCGCGCCATGCGCTCGGGGGTGAGATGCAGCATCCGGCCGAGCCGGTGGTCCAGCAGCTGCCGGCCCCATTTCCGGGAGACGAGATAGAGGTTGGTCGACCCGAGCACGACCGCGGCCACCAGCCCCACCCAGGCTCCGGTCCAGGCGGCGATCTCCCGCGGCACATGGTGTCCGACCCACATCACGACGAAATCGCCGGGAACGACCATTGGGACGCCGGACTCCTCGATGTAGAGGAGGACGAAGGCGGCGCCGCCACCAAACATGTGAACCAGCGCCCTCGTCAGCGGCCCCACATCGCCCATGGCGTCGAGCAGATTCCCGTCGTCGATGACCAGGAAGATGAGCGCCAGCAGCCCGAGGAGGCCGAAGCCGAGCCCGGCGGCCAGGCTGTGCCGGCGTGCCCGGCGGCCGAGGCGGATCAGAACCGCTCGATCGTTCGCCATGGTCAGGAATCCACCTCTAAGCCCATCTTTCCATACATCGCCGCGCCGGGCCTAAACTCTCGGTTCCGAGCCTTTCCGGGAGAGTGCCGAGGGCCAGAATCGAACTGGCGACACCATGATTTTCAGTCATGTGCTCTACCGACTGAGCTACCTCGGCACGAGTCGGTATTGTAGTTCCCCGCACGCCAGCAGGAACGCCTTCCGGCATGGCATGCTCTACGCGTGGTGCAGTCGACCCCGTTCGTCCTCCTCGGGATCCTGCTTCTGGTCCTGGTAGCGGGGGTCTTCGTCGTGCTTGCCCTGCGCTTGACCTCGAGCCGCCGAAATGCGGCGCTTGCCTTCGGGTTCTTCCTGGTAGCCGTCGTCTTCGGCCTCGCCGCCATCGCCACGCTGACCTTTATCAACAAGGCCAGGTTTGGCTAGCGTGGGACGGGCGAGCTGATGACCCCCTCCAGCGAGGGTGCCGAGCGCGAGGAGCTGACCACCGAGTTGGCGTCGCTTGACCGCCAACTCCGAGCCCTCTCCGAGCAGTGGGACGAGGTGGAACGGACCATCACCGAGAAGGTCCGGCGCCGTCGCGAGTTGCTCGCGCGCCAGGAAGACACGAACGAAGATCACGCCGACGAGCTCAACCGGCTCCAGTCGGACGTCTATGCCCTGCGGGATCGTCTCGATCAGCTCCGGGACTCACGCCTCGACTTCAGCGCCCTGTACCGGGTGTTGCAGCAGGCCAAGGCGTAGCCGGGACCCCGGCATCCGCCAGGGTCCCGGCTTGCGAGCGCGCTAGGCCTCTTCTTTCTCCGCCTCTGCCTTGGCTCGGCGGCCGATCTCCGTCACCACGGCCGGGTCGGCGAGCGTCGTCGTATCGCCGAGTTCCCGATTCTCGGCAACGTCGCGCAGGAGCCGGCGCATGATCTTGCCCGACCGCGTCTTGGGCAGTTCGGGGGTGAACACGATATTGGCCGGCGCCGCGATCTTCCCGATCTTTTTCCCAACATGGTCGCGAAGCTCGCGCATCATCGCCGGGGAGCCTTCGGCCCCGGCCTTGAGCGTCACGTACGCCACGATCGCCTGTCCCGTCTGCTTGTCGCTTCGGCCACAGACCGCCGCCTCCGCCACCTTTGGGTGGTCGACCAGGGCGCTCTCCACTTCGATGGTGGAGATCCGATGCGCCGAAACGTTCATCACGTCGTCCACTCGGCCCATCAGCCAGAAGTCCCCGTCTTTGTCGATCCGCGCCCCGTCGCCGGCGAAATAGACACCCTTGAACTTGCTCCAGTAGGTCTGGACGTAGCGGTCGTGATCGCGGAAGATCCCGCGCAGCATAGCCGGCCAGGGGCGCTTGAGCACCAGGTAGCCCCCACCGCCCGGTCCGACCTCCTCCCCGGCGTCGTTGTAGACGGCGGCCTCGATCCCGGGAAAGGGTTTGGTCGCGGAGCCCGGCTTCAACGTGGTGATTCCAGGCAGCGGGGTGATCAGGATCATTCCGGTCTCGGTCTGCCACCAGGTATCGACCACCGGGGTGCGGCCCCCACCAATGTGGTCTCGGTACCAGATCCACGCCTCCGGATTGATCGGCTCACCGACCGAACCCAGCAGGCGCAGCGAGCTGAGATCGTGCTTCTCAGCGAACTCCGAACCCCACTTCATGTGCGTGCGGATTGCCGTGGGCGCGGTGTAGAGGACATCGACCTTGTAGCGCTCGACGATGGCCCACCACCGGTCCTTGTCCGGGAAATCCGGCGTCCCCTCGTACAGGACGCCGGTCGTGCCATTGCACAGGGGGCCGTAGACGATGTAGCTGTGGCCGGTCACCCACCCGATATCGGCCGCACACCAATAGACCGAGTCCGGCTTGATGTCGAAGATGTAGTGATGCGTCGTCGCGGTCCCCACCAGGTAGCCGGCGGTCGTGTGCACGATGCCCTTGGGCTTGGCGGTCGTGCCACTCGTGTACAGCAAGTAGAGCAAGTCTTCGGCGTCCATCTCCTCGCACCGACAGGAGGCTGGGTCGTCGCTGACATCCTTCACGAGCTCGTGCCACCACGCGTCGCGCCCGTCTTTCATCGCCGTTTCCCCGTCGGTTCGACGGAGCACGATCGATTTCTTGACCCCGGGGGACTGGTCCAGCGCGGCGTCCGCGTTTTTCTTGAGCGGGACCCGCCCGCCCTTTCGCCAGCCCTCGTTCTGGGTGATCAGAACCTCGCATTCCATGTCGTTCATTCGGCTCGACAGGGAATCCGCGCTGAAGCCGCCAAACACGACGGTATGGGGAGCTCCCAGGCGCGCGCACGCCAGCATCGCCACGGGCAGCTCCGGGACCATGCCCATGTAGATCGCGACCGGGGTGCCCTTCTTCACCCCCAGTTTCTTCAGCGCATTGGCGAAGCGCACCACATCGCGCTGGAGATCCGCAAAGGTGATGGTGCGCGTCTGATCGGCGGGCTCGCCCTCCCAGTAGTACGCGACCTTGTCACCGCGCCCCGCCTCCACATGGCGGTCAACGCAGTTGAAGCAGACGTTCAGCTTGCCACCGAGAAACCACTTGGCGTAGGGCAGCTTCCATTCCAGCACGGTCTCGAACGGCTTGAACCAGCTGACGCGCCGCTCCGCCTCGGTCTTCCAGAACTCCTCGAACGGGATCTGGTAGATATCCGGCTTCGCGTTGGCCTGCGCCGCGAAGTCGGGCGGCGGCGGGAAGCGCCGCTCCTCAACCTGGGTCGACTCGATCGCGTGCGCGCCGGTTTGGACGGTCATTACCGGCGGACCGGGGCCGGCTCCGGGCGAACCGCGCTGGAACCAACCGCAGACTCACGCCACAGCGGGGTCCCGACCGGCAGGAAGGGACGAGTCCCCATGGAGTTGATCACGTCTGCCGCGGAGGTGTACCAAGCAACGATCGCGGTGATCACGCCCATATACCCGCCCAGGTGGATGATGTCGACATTGCCGCTAAAGAAACCCCAGAAGAGCAGGATCTCGGTGATCTCAAGCGTGAGGAACACCCCGAAGACGGCGCCGTTGATGCGAAGCGCCCACAACATCATGTAGGTATTGAAGATGGCGAAGCCGAGCAGAAACCATCCAAGCGAGACGGTGATGTCGGTCGCGACGACCTTTCCGAACGCGGCCAGCGCGAGATACGTGCCCAGGGACAGCCAGAAGCCGCCATAGGTCGAGAACGCCGTCGCCGAGAAGACGTTCCGGTTGCGGAAGGCCCACATGCCCGCCATGAATTGGGCCAGGCCGCCGTAAAAGATCGCGAGTCCGATCACGATCGTGTTGGCATGTTTGTCGAAGCCGAAAAGGCCGGCGTTATGCGCACTGAGTACGAACGTGGTGAGGGCGAAGGCGGCCAGGCCAAGCGGCCCGGGGTCGGCCACCACCGGCGTTGGTGCCGGCGTTGCCATGATTCGTTGCGTGTCGTTGATTGCCATCGATTTCATCCTCCTCGTAAATACGTCTCAGCGGTGCCGAGCGAGGACGATGGTCAGGGGGCGTGCGGGCGGTTCTGGAACAGAGCCACAGCCGACGGAACAGCCGCTGCTTCCACTATGCCTCCCCCGCGGGATTTCCTAGAAAATCATCGTAGCGCAGGTCGATCCAGGGCTGGCGGCCAGCCCGATCGGTATCTCCTCCCGGTGGAGGCGTACCCGCCGAACGATTCCCACTCCCGAGCCCTATGGCCGGCCGCCTCGCCTGACGATACGCCGTCCGCGGCACCTGTCAATACGGATGTTCGCGCGCGTGTGGGTGTTCACGCGTCTGCCAGTCAGCCCGGGTGACGCCATAGAGGGCGAAGTCCTCACGACCGGATGGACCGGCCATGAAGCCGCGCATCACGCCTTCGAACGTGAAACCGAGCCCTTCCAGAACACGGCGCATCGCCACGTTGCCGGTCGCCGTCCCGGCCTGGACACGCTCGGCACCGGCCCGTTCGAAGAGCCAGCCGGCGAGGAGCAGCACGGCATCGGTCCCATAGCCTTTCCCCTGATCCTCCAGCCGGTGGATCTGGATGCCAAGCTCATAGACCCCCGGCGGCATGGCGTGTGCCGGGTGACGGGCCTGGATATCGCCAATCAAGCGACCTTGCACCTCGATGGCCAGGTCCAACATCCCGTGAGCCAGGCGGCCCGAACGCCGGATTCGCTGACGGAGCTGCCCCGCCGCCCGTGAGTCTCGCGGCCTGCCCGCCGGCCGGCCACGCTGCGACCCCTCCCAAACCCGGGAAAATTCGGCTTCCTTGAGCGGACGAAGGGTCACCCGACGTCCCTCGGCCGGGGTGAATGCCGGCACACGCGTTAGCACGGTCTGGGCGGTGAGGGACTCGACCCCCCGACATTCTGCGTGTAAAGCAGACGCTCTACCAGCTGAGCTAACCGCCCGTTCGCGGGCTAATTATGCGACGCGGGCGGCGGGCCGGCCCACGGCGGCGAAGCGCCGCGTCAGGCGGTCGACCACGGCGTCCTCGACGGCCGCCATCGCCGGCGGTCGCCCCAGCTGGCGCGCCATCGAGGTGACGCCTTTGTCCGGGATGCCACAGGGCAGGATGTGACGGAAGAGCTCGAGGTCGGTGCTCACGTTCAGCGCGAAGCCGTGCGTGGTGATCCCGCGCGCCAGCTTGACGCCGATGGCGGCGATCTTCTCGTCCCCGATCCAGACCCCAGTGTACTGCTCCATCCGACCCGCCTGGATCTGGAATTGTGCCAGGACGTCGATCACGCATTGCTCCAGGCCGCGCAGGTAGGCGCCCACGTCCGGAGTTGGGCCGAGGTCAAGGATGGGGTACGAGACCAGCTGCCCGGGCCCATGGTAGGTCACATCACCGCCGCGGTCGACGTCGAGGCAGGTGATTCCGCGCGCCGACAGCTCGGCCTCCGACAGGTAGACGTGGTCCCGTGTGCCCCGGCGGCCGATCGTGTAGGTGTGCGGGTGCTGGAGGAGCAGGACGGTATCCGGGATCAGGCGGGCGGCGCGCTCGTCGGCGAGCCGGCTCTGCAGCTGCCAGGCCTCCTCGTAGGGAATCAGGCCAAGCCGGCGAACGTCCATGGTCGTCAGCCCGCCGCCGCCCGCTCCGGGACCTGGTTCGCGGCATGGTAGGAGCTGCGCACGAGTGGGCCGGACTCCACGTGGCGGAACCCCAGGGATAGGGCCTCGACCTTGAGCTCCGCGAACTCTTCCGGGGTGACGTAGCGCACGAGCGGCAGGTGGTTCGCCGTCGGACGCAGGTACTGGCCGACCGTCAGGATCTCGACGTCGTGGGCGCGCAGGTCGCGGAAGACCTGGATCACCTCGTCCATCTCCTCGCCGAGCCCCAGCATGATGCCGGACTTGCTGTAGACGGTCGCGTCCATCCGCTTGGCGCGGGCGAGGAGCTCCAGCGAACGGGGGTAGCGACCCTTGGGCCGGACCTGCGGATAGAGCCGCGGCACGGTCTCGATGTTGTGATTGAGGATGTCCGGTCGGGCCCGCATCACGGTTCCAAGGGAGGCCTCGTCACCCATAAAGTCCGGGATCAAGACCTCGATACCACATTCGGGGAGCCGCTTGCGGATCTGCCGGATGGTGCCGGCGAAGATGGCGGCACCGCCATCCTCGAGCTCGTCCCGGTTGACCGAGGTGATCACCGCATGCTTGAGACCCATCCGCTCGACGGCCTCGGCCACGCGCACCGGTTCGCCCAGATCGAGCGTGCCCGGCCGGCCGGTCTTGACCGCGCAGAATCCGCACGCCCGGGTACACGTGTCCCCGAGGATCATGAAGGTCGCGGTGCGGGCCTCCCAGCACTCGCCGATATTGGGGCAGCGGGCCTCCTCGCAGACGGTGTGGAGATCCAGGCCGCGCATGATCCCCTTGAGCTCGCTGTAGTGTGGCCCACCCGGAAGCCGGACCCGCAGCCACTCTGGCCGCCTGGTATCGATCGGCACGCTGGCATTGCGCTTCGAGCGGCCGTAAAACTTTAGCGGAGCGACGTCAGCCATCGCCTTCAGTATCGCGCATCAACCCCGAACGGCCGCTCAATACAGCGGAACCTGTTCCGAGAAGCCCTCCAGCCAGCGCCGGACTCCCTGTAAGAATTTCGCCGCGGACACCCCGTCCAGGACCCGGTGATCGAAGCTCAAGCACAAGTTCATCATCGACCGGATCGCAATGGCATCCCCTTCCACGACCACCGGGCGCTTGACGATGGCGTCCATGGCCAGGATGCCGGCCTGCGGCGGCGCGATGATCGAATACGACAGGATCGTCCCGAAGGTCCCGGGGTTGTTGACCGTGAAGGTCGCTCCCTGGACGTCCTCCAGGGTAAGTTTGCCCGCCCGCGCCCGGCGGGCCAGGTCGTCCGTGGCTTTGGCCAGCCCGGAGATCGACATCCGGTCGGCGCCCCGGATCACCGGGACGATCAGGCCGTCGTCGACCGAGACCGCGATGCCGATATTGATGTCCCGGTGCGGGATGACGCCAGCGTCGCTCCAGCTGGCATTGAGGATGGGGACGGCCTTGAGGCCCTCGACCACCGCCTTGATGATGATCGGGACGTAGGTGAGGTCGATCCCCTCCCGCTCCTTGAAAGTCGCGCGAACCTCCTGGCGGTAGCGCACGACCCGGCTCATATCGACCTCGGCCACGGTCCAGGCATGCGGGATGGTCTGCTTGCTCTTCAGCATGTTGCTGGCGATGGCGCGGCGCATCGGGCTCAGCGGGACCGGCTGCCCCGGTGTCGATGGCGCCTGCGTCTTGGCTGACGGCTCGCCGTCGGTACGCCCGGCTTCGCCCCGGGTCACCACGTATTCCTCGACGTCCTTCTTGGAGACCCGGCCTCCCATCCCGGAGCCGCTGATCCGCTCCAGCTCGGCGTCAGAGATCCGGTGCTGTTCAACCAGGGCGCGCACCGCCGGGGAGAGACGCGCCCGGCCTTCATCGGATCCGCCGCCGGATGGGACCGCAACCGGCGGGGCCGACGCGGCCATCGGAGCCGCCGGAGAGGCGGTTGGCGACGGGGCGCTCGGCGACGACACTACGGCCTCCTCGATGACGGCGATCTCGGTCCCCACGGTCACCGTCGCGCCCTCCGTAACCTTGATCTCCTTGAGGACGCCGGCGAGCGGCGCCGGAACTTCAGCATTGACCTTATCCGTGATGACTTCGACCAGGGCCTCGTATTTCTTGACCTGGTCCCCAGGCTTCTTCAGCCACTTGGCGATGGTTCCCTCGGTGATGGACTCGCCGAGTTGAGGCATCTTGACCGACGCCATCAGAGCCTCGCCAGTTCCCGGGCCCTGGCCAGGATCTTTTCCACGTTGGGCATGAAGGCCTCCTCGAGGGTGTGATTGAAGGGCATGGCGGGAACGTCCGGTGCCGTCAAGCGCATCACCGGGGCATCGAGGGCATCGAAGGCGTTTTCCATGATGATCGCCATCACCTCCGCGGCGATGCCCGCGAAGCGGTTGTCCTCGTGGACCACGAGCACCTTCCCCGTCTTCCGGGCGGTGGCGATCACCGCCTGCTCGTCCATCGGCTTGATGGTGCGCAGATCCAGGACTTCGGCCGAGATCCCCTCCTTCGCCAGCTTCGTCGCCACCTCGAGGCAGTGGTTGAGCATCAGCCCATAAGCGATCAGGCTCAGATCGGTCCCTTCCCGCTTCACCTCCGCCTTGCCGATCGGCACGACGCCGTCGCCATCTGGCACCTCGCCACGGACCAGCCGGTAGGTCCGCTTGTGCTCCAGGTACAGCACCGGGTCAGGGTCGCGGACGGCGGCTTTGAGCAGGCCCCTGGCGTCCGCCGGGGTACTCGGGATGACAACCTTGAGCCCGGGGATGTGGCCAAACGTGGCTTCGATGCTCTGCGAGTGGTAGAGAGCGCCATGCACCCCACCGCCCCAGGGCGCCCGGATCACCATCGGGAGGTTAAAGTCGCCTGCCGTCCGGTAGCAGAATCGGGCCGCCTCCTCGATGATCTGGTTCATAGCCGGGGCGATGAAGTCGGCGAACTGGATCTCCGCGATCGGCCGCATCCCGTTCACCGCGGCGCCAATCGCCACACCGACGATGCAGGACTCGGCCAGCGGCGAGTCGATCACCCGATCCTCGCCATACTTTTTGTACAGGCCGTCGGTCGCCAGGAAGACGCCGCCGCGGATCCCGACGTCCTCGCCGATGATGAAGACCGACGGATCGCGCTCCATCTCCTCATCCATGGCGCCCCGAATGGCCTCGATGATGGTCTTGCTCGCCATCAGCCGCTGACGTCCTTCTTGTAGACGAACTTCAGCAGGTCGTCCACCGACGGATCCGGTGCCTGCTCAGCATATTCGGTCGCCTCGTCCACCTGCTGGGTCACGCGCTCCGTGATCGCCTGCTCCACCTCGTCGGTCAGGACTCCGGCCTCGCGGAGATAGCGGACGTACGCCTGGATCGGATCCTTCGTCCGCCAGAGCGCGACCTCTTCCGCCTGCCGGTATCGCTTGTCGTCGTCATCGCTGGAATGGGCCGTCATCCGATAGGTCTTGGCCTCGATCAGGGTGGGCCCCTCCCCGCGCCGGGCTCGGGCCACCGCTGTGGCGGCGACCTCGTAGCAGGCAAGCACATCGTTGCCATCGACGACGACGCCCGGGAATCCGTACCCGGCCGCCCGTTGGGCGACATCCTGGATCGCCATCTGCCGGGTCTGGGGCACCGAGATCGCATAGCCGTTGTTTTCGCAGACGAACAGCACGGCCAGCTTGTGGATGCCGGCGAAGTTCATCGCCTCGTGCGCGTCGCCCTGACTTGCCGCGCCTTCGCCGAAAAAGGTGGCGGTGACGGCATCCTCCTTGCGCTGTTTGGAGGCCAGCGCCACGCCCGCCGCGTGCAGAAGTTGGGTGGCAACCGGGCTTCCTCCAGTCACGATGTGCAAGCCACGGCTGCCATAGTGGCCGGGCATCTGGCGGCCGCCGCTGTTCGGGTCCTCCCGGCGCGCAAAGAAGGACAGCATCTGATCGCGGGCCGTCATGCCGAACCAGAGGACGACCCCGGCGTCACGGTAATAGGGTGCCACCCAGTCGTACCCCGGTTTCAGCGCCGCCGCGACGCCCACCTGGGCGCCCTCCTGTCCCTGGCACGAGATCACGAAGGGGGCGCGCCCCTGCCGGTTGATCAGCCACATCCGCTCGTCGACGGCGCGGGCCAGTCGCATCACCTCGTACATGCGCTGCGCCTGCTCGTCGCTCAGGCCGAGGGACCGGTGCCGGTTCTTGCCGCCTTTCGTCTGGACTTCCTCCGTCTTGGTTGCCATCAGCCGCCCCCTAGATGTGGACCGCGACGCCATCCACCGCGAGCGCCGCCTCCTTCAGAGATTCGGAGACGGTCGGATGGGGGTGGATGCTGGCCCCGATCTCCCATGGCGTCGACTCGAGGAGCTTGGCCAGAGCGGCCTCCGAGATGAGCTCGGTGGCGGAGGGGCCGAGGATGAAGACCCCCAGGAGATCGCCGGACTCTTCATTACTGATGATCTTCACGAACCCCTCGGTCTCGCCCAGGATGACCGACTTGGCATTGCCGGCGAGCGGGAACTTCCCCACCTTGACCTTCAGACCCTGGTCTTTTGCCTGTTTCTCCGACAATCCCAGACTCGCCACCTGCGGGTAGCTATAGGTCGCCCGTGGCACGCGATTGTAGTCGAGGGGCTTCGGATTCTTCCCCGCGATATGTTCCATCACGTGTTCGCCCTCGTAGTAGGCGACGTGGGCCAGCAGGAAATTGCCGATCACGTCGCCGGCGGCGTAGACGTTCGGGTGACCGGTTCGGTAGTGCTCGTCCGTCTTGATATATCCCTTCTCGATCTGAAGGTCGAGCTTGTCGAGCCCAAAGCCCTCGACGAGCCCCTCCCGACCGACGGCCACCAGCAACCGCTCCCCCTCGATCGCCTGGGACTGATCGCCCACCTTCACCGAAACGGTCATCTTGCCATTGCCCCGCTTGAGGGTGTCCGGCTGCACCTGGGCCCCGGTCAGAACCTTGATCCCTCGCTTCGTCAGGACTTTGGCGAGCTGCTGACCGACCTCGGGGTCTTCCAGCGGCAATAGCGTGGGCATGAACTCGATCAAGGTGACCTCGGCGCCATAGCCGTTGTAAACGCAGGCGAATTCGGTGCCCACGGCGCCCGCGCCCACGATGACGATCGACTTCGGCAGGCGGTCGAGATTGACCGCGTGGTCGCTGTTGATGACACGATCCCCATCCATCTCCAGGCCCGGGAGAGACTTGGGTCGAGACCCGGTGGCGACCATCACGTTCTTGGCCGTGATCCGCTCGCCACTCTCCTTGACGACCACCGTGTTGGCGGATTCGATCACACCCTGGCCCTTGAACACGGTGATCTTGTTCTTCTTCATCAGGAACTCGACCCCCCGCCAGAGCTGGGTGACCACGGCCTCCTTTCGCTTGAGGACGACGGGCCAGTCGACCTGGAGACCGTCGGCCTTCAGGCCGAGCGCCCCCATGGTTCGGATCTCGTGGGCCAGCTCCGAGGAATGGAGAAACGATTTCGTGGGGATGCAACCACGGTGGAGGCACGTCCCCCCAAGCTTTTCCTGTTCAACGATCGCAACCTTGAGGCCGAGTTGCGCGCCGCGGATGGCACCAACGTAGCCGGCGGAGCCACCGCCGATGACGGCTACGTCGAACGCCTCATCGGCCATACAGAGAGGATTGTAGTCCGGGCTAACCCTCGACGAGGGCCAGGGCTGCGGTTAGCTGCGCATCCTGCGTGAACGCGTTGGGCGTCTGGTCGATGGCGTACTCGTCGGTGGGTTTTGCCAGGGTGACGACACGGTCCGGGGTGATGCCCGTTTTGTCGATCGAATGTCGGTTCGGCGTGAGCCAGTGCGCGATGGTCAGATGCAAATCGCCGTCCCGGAGCAGGAAGTCCTCCTGCACCGAGCCCTTTCCAAACGACTTGACGCCGACGAGCGTCGCGCGGCCATGGTCCTTGATCGCCCCGGCCGTGATCTCGGCCGCGCTGGCCGAATTTTCGTTCAGCAGCACGACCACTCGATTGGTGAAGGCCCGGCCGCTGCCGGTCACGCTCTTCACCTCCTCCTTCCCGCCGCGCTGCACGAGCACCGTGCTCGTCCCGCTGGGGACGAACTCGCTGATCACGTCATTCGCGGCGTCGACGAATCCGCCGGGGTTGTCCCGAAGATCCAGCACGACCAGGTTGACCGACCCTTTGAGGTTGTCTTTCAACGCCTGGTCGAACTCGGCAGCGGTGCGGTCGCCGAATTCGAAGACGCGGACGTACAGGACGCGATTGTCGAAGACGTGGGTCGCCACGCTCGGCACCGTGATGATCTCCCGGACCAGGTCGATCTCCACCTGTTGACCGCCTCGGTCCAGCCTGATCTTGACGTGCGTTCCCGCCTTTCCCCGGATGTGGTTGACGGCATCATCCGCCGTCCAGCCCTTGGTGCTCTGGCCGTCGACCGCGAGGATGACGTCGCCAACCTTCAGGCCTCCCCGCTCCGCCGGGGTGCCCGGCATGACTGAGGCAATCTGGATCTGGTCACCCTTTTGCAGCACCGAGGCGCCCACACCGGCGAAGGTACCCGAAAGAAACGTTTGGTTTGCCTTGTACTGATCCGGCGTGAGGTAGCGGGAGAATTGATCGCCCAGGGCGCTGACCATGCCGGAGGCGGCACCCTCCGTCAGCTTGACGCCGTCGGTGTTCGGGTTGATGTAGTGATCGTGAATCGTGGTGAAGACCTCGCCCAGTGCGGCGTAGTCGATGTCCGACTTCGGCGGCTGATAGAAGAGGGCCGCCTTCACCCAGGCGGGCGCGAAGCCGCCCCAGTGAAACTGGAGCAAACTGCCGAGGTAAAAGGCAAAAACAGCGACCGCGAGCAGCGTGATGGTGCTGCGTGCTCTGGGCATCAGTCGATTATCACACCCACCCGGCGGCCGCAGTCAGGCAGCAGGAAGGTAAGCGAGCGGGTCCACCGGGGTTCCCCCGAGATCGATCTCGAAGTGCAGGTGCGGTCCGGTCGACGCGCCGGTGCTCCCCTCGTACCCGATCACGGTGTCCTTATCGATCTGTGTCCCATCGGCCACGGCGTACCCCGACAGGTGCCCGTAGAGGGTCGTGAAGCCGCCGGCGTGGACCACGATGACGTAGTGACCGTAGCCGCAGAGGCCCCCGCCCCAGGAGCACCCCATCGTGAAGTTGTGCGCAATCCCGCCGTCAGCCGCGTGGACCGGCGTCCCGTAATCGAACGCGATGTCGATGCCGCTGTGGAAATGGTGGGTTGAACAGCTGGCGTCATAGGGCTCGAACGGATAGGTCGTGCACCCGAACCCCTGCGTGATCAAGCCGTCCATCGGCCACTTCCACTTGCCGGATGAGCGGGCTCGAAGGCTCTCGCCGAGGATCGCGGCGATTTGGGTCTGGAGGGCCGCTCGCTGTGCTTGCATATCGGCCAGCTGCTGGGCGAATTGGGCCTCGATGGCGGCGACCTGCTGCACCGCGGCAGCCCGCTGGTTTCGGACAGCCTGCAGTTGCGCCCGCTGATCCTGGATCGACTTGACGACCTGCGCCTGCTGGACGCGCTTGGCCTCCAGGTCGGCTTTCAAGCCCTCGATGGCGGCACGCTCCCGCCGCAGGGCCTCCACCTGGCGACGGTCGTCCTGGACGATGGCCGCGAAGAAGAAAATCCGGTTCACCAGGTCGGTGAAGTTGGCGGCCGACAGCACCAGGTCCAGCCCGCTGACCTGCCCGCTCTTGTACATCGCCCGCATTCGCTTGCCGAAATCGGCCAGATGTTGGGCCAGCTCGGCCTCCTTGGCCGCCAGGTCCGCCGTCGCCTGGTCGATTTGGGCCGCGATCGCCGCCAGCTTCGCGGTCTCCTGTTGGATCTCCGTCGCGACAGTCTGGAGTTGCGAGTCGAGCGCGGCAATCTCCTGCTTGATCGCATTCTCCTGGTCGAGCAGCCGCTTGATCTGCGTCTTCGCGGTGATGATCTGGCCGTTCAAGCCCTGCAGCTGTTGCTGCTTGTCGAAGACGCTGTCCGAGACCGCCGTTACCAACACGAAGGTGAGCGCCACGACGGCGACGGCCGCCCGCAGCCGGGGGGACCTCACTGCTTGAGGAACCGCCGCACGCCCAGGTAGCTGCCGACGGTTCCGAGAAGCAATCCGAAGGCGAGCATGGCCGCCAGGACCAGCCGGAGGTAGTTCGGGTCGAACGCCAGCGGCACGAAGATCAGGACCCTCTGCAGGTTCGAAACGGCGGGCCGGTATCCGAATCCGACAATCAGCACTGCCACGACCGCGCCAACCATGCCGACGATCAGGCCCTCGACGATGAACGGCCACCGCACGAACCAGTCCGTGGCGCCCACGAGCTTCATCACCTCGATCTCCTTGCGGCGGAGGTAGATGGCCGTCCTGATGGTCAGCATGATGATGAACACGGAGAGCCCGGTCAGCCCGATGATCAGGGCCACTCCGGCGATCCCGGCGACCCGGGCGAGCAGGATGATCTTGTCGATCACGCTGGGTTCGTAATTGGTCGCCGGCGACTTGTCGACCAGCGGCGACACCCGGACCTCTCGGTCGATGGCGCCCAGGTCACGGATATCCTTCACCGTCACGTCGAGGCTGGCCGGGAGCGGGTTGGTCCCGAGGGTGTCGATGACGCTCGGGTCGAGGGCGGGCAGTTGCCGAAAGCGGGCCATCGCCTCGTCCTTGGTCACGAAGGTCACCCCGCTTACGCGCGGATCGTTTTCGAGATGCAACTTGAAATCCATGGCGCTGGCGAGCGACGTGTTGTCTGACAGGTAGACGGAGATCGCGCTGGCTTTGGTTTTCTCGAGGGCCACGATCTGGTCGAGCGAATGGAGCACGAGGAGCAGGCTCCCGAGGGCCAGCAACACGACCCAGACGATCAGCACACTGGCCACGCTGACAGCGGCGTTGCGCCAGAAGTTTTGCCAGGCGCTGGTGAAGGCGAAATTAATGCGATTCCAGAGCCGGTGCATGGTACCCTCCCGCATCCTCGTCCCTGACGATCTGCCCACCCTCGATCGCGACCACACGGCGCCGCATCACGTCGACGATCTCGCGGTTGTGGGTCGCCATCAGCACGGTCGTTCCGCGGGCGTTGATCTGCAGCAGGAGCTGGATGATCTCCCACGAGGTGGCCGGGTCCAGGTTGCCCGTCGGTTCATCGGCAAGGAAGATTCGCGGATCGTGGACCAGGGCACGCGCGATCGCGACCCGTTGCTGCTCACCACCCGAGAGCTGGTCCGGGAACTTATCTTCCTTGCCCTCGAGGCCGACGATGCTGAGGACTTCCTCGACCTTGGGCTTGAGGTGCCGCAGGGCGCCCTCGGTGACCCGCAGGGCAAAGGCCACATTCTGGAAGACGCTCAGGTTGGGCAGGAGCTTGAAATCCTGGAAGACCATGCCGATCTTCCGGCGCAGAAACGGCAGGTGCCGTCGCTTCAGGCGCCCCAGCTCCTGGCCTTCGATCCTGATGCTTCCGGCCGTCGCTTTCTCCTCCCGGATCAGGAGCCGCACCAGCGTCGATTTGCCCGCCCCGCTGGGCCCGACCAAGAAGACGAAGTCCTGCTTGGGGATAACGATGTTGATCTCGCGCAGGGCGATGGTGCCGTTCGGGTACCGCTTGTGCACGCCCTGCAGGCTAATCTGCGGGGGCGGTGGCGTCAGGGACTCCACGCGAAGCCCCGGGGCCCATGTCGTGTGGGTCGCTCGTGTTTCAGTTGGTGCTGGCACGTGAACAAGTCCATTCCGAGAACCGAGGCCCCTGTAGGGCCGTGGCCGAGCGGGCCTATGACAGCGGAAGTATAGGGCATGTCGTCGCGCTTCGCCCTCCTCGGCCACCACCGGTGAAATCGGCCTGGATATCGCTCCCTATACTCAGCCCATGCCGAACTCGCCAGCGCCGCTGATCGGGGTCGAGCGCGGCGGGGTCCGCGAGGCGACCCACTTCGGTCACCTGGCCAGCGTGGACGCCGCCGGGCGCATCTACGACCGGCTTGGCGATCCCGACGTGGTCGCCTACTTTCGGTCCTGCGCCAAGCCCTTCCAGACGATTGCCGGGCTTCGCGCCGAGATCGTGCCCCGCTACGGGCTCACCCCGGAGCACATCGCGATCATGTCCGCCTCGCACAACGGTGAGCCGCGCCATCTGGCCATCGTCCGCGACCTGCTCGCCCATGCCGATCTGGAAGAAGGCGCCCTCCAGTGCGGCGCCCACTGGCCCTACTACGAGCCGGCGGCGGCGGTGATCCGCCGCGAGATGGCGGAGCCGATCGCCGTCTTCAACAATTGCTCCGGCAAGCACGCCGGGATGCTGACGGCGGCGCGAGGTCTCCAGGCCCCGCTCGATCGGTACCTGGACCTCGACCACCCGGTCCAGCGCCAGGTCCGCGCCACGGTGGCGGAGTTCAGCGGGGTGCCCGAGGCGGACGTGCGCTATGGGATCGACGGCTGCAGTGCCCCGAACGCCGCCGTTCCCCTCCGGGCGATGGCGCGGGCGTTCGCCACGCTGGTGACGTCACAAAACGACTATGCCCGTGCGGTCGTCGACGCGATGACGAGCGATCCCTACCTGGTTGGAGGCACGGAGCGCTTCGATACCGCCCTGATGGAGGCGACGGATGGGCGCCTGCTGGCCAAGGGGGGCGCCGCCGGCGCGCACTGTACGGGCGACCGCCGTTCTGGCCGCGGCCTGGCGCTCAAGCTCGACAGCGGGGATGGGACCTGGACGGCGGTCGCGGTCATGGCCGCCCTCAGCCGGCTGGGCTGGCTGGAGCCGGCCGAGGCGGACCGCCTCAGCCGATTCGCGCGCCCGCCGCTGCGAAACGTGCGCCATCTCGAGGTCGGCGTCGTCAGGCCCCTGCTTCCCGATCTCGTAACGGCCGTGTAACAGCAGACGTGACCGCCGGGGGCGCCCGGGTTATACGCCCGTGCGACGACTGCTCGGCTGGCCCGCTCCGAAGCTTCTCGCAACTACGGCCCTGATCGCCCTGCTCGTCCTGATGTACGCCTGGCTCCTCCTGCTGCCCGTGGTCGCCCCGGCCACCCCCAGGGCGGACGACTTCCAGGACTACCTGTGGGCGGCGCACCAGATCGCCATCGGCGGGGACCCCTACGGCAACTTCACCCGCACCCATGTCCCCTGGGACTGGTCGCTCAGCAGCGGCTATTTCTACCCGGCGGTGTTTGCCGCCGTCCTGGTCCCGTTGACCTGGATTCCCAATGATCTGGCCGTCCGCGTCTGGCTGCTGATCATCCAGGCTTCGGTGGTCGCCAGCGTGGTGATCATGTACGCGATCATCGGCCGGCCGAAGCGCACGGAGCTCCTGGCCCTCGTGGCGGTCCTGGCAACCTTCTTTCCGCTGATCAACACCATGTGGACGGGCGCGATGAACGCCATCCTGTTGCTGCTGCTGACCGCAGCCTGGGCTGCCTGGCACCGGCGGCGCGACGCCCCCGGCGGGATCCTGGTCGGCGTCGCCGCGGTCTTCAAGATCTTCCCGGTCGCCCTCCTTCCCTACTTCGGCTGGCGTCGGGAATGGCGCCTGGTCCTGGCCGCCATGGCGACCGGGATCGCCGGGTTGCTCGCCTGCCTCCTCGTCACCGGCTTCGGCCATAACCTCTACTACTTCCGGGACGTCCTTCCCCACCTCGCGGCCGGCACCGGGTACCGCGAGAACCAGTCCCTCAGCGGCCTTGCCGCCCGATTGTGTGACCCATCCACCGCCGATCGGGGAGGCAGCGCCGGCTGGTGTGGCCGGCTGATCGACTGGCCGGCGACGCTGGTCGTCCTCGGCATCCTCGCCTCCGTCATCCGTCGCCCAGATCGCTCAGCCCTGGAATTCGCGCTGGCGATGACGGCCCTTCCCCTGGTCAGCACCGTCACCTGGAGTTTCCATCTCGTCGTCTTGATCTTTCCGATGGTCCTGCTGCTCCGGACGGTCTTCGACGGCGCCGCGTCACGGGGCCGGGTTCGCCTGCTCTTCCTGGCCTGGCTCTGCTTCTCGGTGGGGCCGGCCGCGCACTACGCCCTGATCCTGGCTCCCCTCCCCCACTGGTCCGGCTGGCTCGACATCCTTCCGCAGGCCGCCACGCGGGTGGTCAGCGA
>CAAGKR010030238.1_pt1 | contig 32546 bp, 27 predicted proteins | sample 2556971 | NCBI WGS metagenome assembly CAAGKR01 (sample SAMEA5207829, study PRJEB30636) | soil metagenome | biome: forest; feature: boreal; material: soil | place: USA | collected 2011-09 | depth 1 m | reverse complement strand
GGTCGGAGATGGAGTCGGGCTCGGCGTTGGTGAAGGAGTCGGGCTTGGTGTATGACTGGGAGTTGGCGTAGGTGTGGGACTCGGGGTCGGAGATGGAGTCGGGCTCCGCGTTGGCGACGGAGTGGGACTTGGCGTTGGGCTAGGCGTCGGTGATGGGGTCGGAGTGGGTGTTGGACTCGGCGTTGGCGACGGAGTCGGGCTTGGCGTAGGCGACGGTGTCGGCGTCGGGGTCAGTGTAGGCGACGGGGTCAGTGTAGGCGACGGGGTTGGAGTTGGAGTATGGGTCGGAGTCGGCGTGGGACTCGCCGTCGGCGTCGGGGAATGTGTTGGGGTTGGGGTCGGGGTCGGCTTGCTGGGGAACGTCGGAGTCGGCGTCGGCGTAGGAGGCTGCGTGGGCGTTGGAGTCGGCACGAGTGTGGCTGTCGGCGTCGGCGAAGGCGTCGGGCTAGGATTCGGCGTGGGGGTCGGGGTAGCTGTTGGGGTTGGCGTCGGCGAAGGTGCAGGACTCGCCGTGGGGGACGGGGTTGGCGAAGGCGTCAGCGTAGGAGTCGGGGTGACAGTTGGGGTTGGCGACGGAGACGGGCTCGGAGTCGGCGACGGTGTCGATGTCGGGCTTGGCGTCGGCGTAGGAGTGGGACTTGGCGTCGGCGACGGAGTCGGGCTGGGTGTATGACTGGGAGTTGGCGTAGGTGTAGGACTCGAGGTTGGCGTCGGAGTCGGGCTAGGCGTTGGCGACGGCGTTGGGCTGGGAGTATGGCTCGGGGTTGGCGTCGGAGTCGGGCTAGGCGTTGGCGACGGCGTTGGGCTGGGAGTATGGCTCGGGGTTGGCGTCGGCGTAGGACTCGGGGTCGGCGTCGGCGTCGCTGTGGGGGTTGGCGTCGGGCTCGGGGTAGGACCGACGAGCGCAGTTACCAGGTTAGAGACGTTGGGAGAACCTAGGCCCGTTAAAAGGTCGTAGCCGACGCCGGCGAAATAGGCTCCGTTGCCGCGGGTGCCCGATTGGGTGATGTCGTGAAACGAAGATGTCCCAAGTAGTGGATAGATGCTGGGCCCAAGCAGTCCCAGGGACGACTGCCCTGCGCTCGCCCTTGCCTGATTAATGCAGGCACACATTCCCGCCCAAATGGGCGATGCGAAGCTGGTGCCGCCGGCCGAACCCAGGGACTGAACGCCGTTCGCCCTATAAATTATGGCCATCGCCTGGTCGGACCCCTTAACATTCCAAGACATCCCGGCGACGTCAGGAACCTGGCGGTTGGATCCGGGGCCGGTGAGAACGCCGGTTCCCACCTGCCATGACGGCCGGCCATAGATCGAGCTGATTCCGCCCCCGCTGGCATTGCCGCCGGTGTCGTTCGTCGAATCCAGGAACCAGGCGGTCTCCGTGTCGATTGTGGCGTCCGTGTTCAGGTCGAGGTCGGTGCCGCCGACCGCAGTTACGTAGGGGTCATCGGCGGGAAACTCAGCCGCGAGTGGAAATGAGCCTGCGTAGCCGTTGGTCGCCCCGGTATCGTCCGGGTTCGAGCCTCCATCTCCCGATGAGGCGAAGAGCGTCACGCCCGCGTTTTCGAGAACGCCAAATATGTTGTGAAAGGCCAGGAGGTCTGTGGCGGTGGTCCCGAATTCGGACCCTCCGAAGCTCATGGTCACAATGTTCAGGTTCTGGACAGTGGCGCGGTCCGACGAGAGTTGCGTGAGTGCGGCCACGATCTCAACCTCACTGAGATCGGGAATGTCGTAGAAGCGGACTGCGGCTCCCGGCGCAATGCCTGATGACCATTCCACGTCTATGGAACCCTCCACCCCGTCGTTGGGCGCCGAGCCACCATCCACTGTGACGACACTGTAGTTGGCCAGAGTCTGGGGGACATTGCAGCCGGTCCAAAAAAGCGACACGTCCGCATTCTTGGGCGGCGGCCCCTGCATGATGATTCCAATCGCCTGTCCCGATCCAGTTAGGCTAGCGGGCACGTTATACGCCGTTCGAAGATCGGGAGGCGCAAGCAGCGACGTTCCGAACGGCATGATGAGGGCGCGGTGGAAGTGGAGGTGGGGCTGAAGGCCCATAATCCCCAAAATCACCGAGCCATAGGCACCTGGCACGGAAGGCGCCGTGACAGCCGAGCTGAATTCGCCCTCACTCGTCGCCACCCGGGCCAATTTCAGCTGGAACACCCTTCCCACATCCGCGACAGAATGATGGACGAAGATATTCAACCTCTGAGGGTCACGGGTCTCGTCCATCACGAAGCCCTCGTCCAGGAGCCACGCCGCCACGTGGTCGTAATCGGCCTTCAGGGGAAGATATTTCGCCTCCATCTCGTAGCCCGGAATGGTGGCTCCTGTGCCCAGCCTGCTGTGCAGCTCGAACGCGCGGCGCATCTGCAGGCTAACCACCACATGCATAGGGGACGCCTTTTCCGCAGCTGTTAGCGTGTCCCTGACGACATGGGGCCGGCCAGGAGGCGGGCTTGCCTGTAGCTCGATGATGGACTCCGAGATCGTGGTGCGGTCGCCCAAGCCGGGGGTTGCAACGGGATTCTGGGCGAAAAGCACGCCCGAAAGCAGAAATGCTCCGACGAACGCCTTCGGGAGTGAACTCCTAAATTTCATTTCGTAAGTTTGGGTTCACGCCGTGACGCCATTTTGCGACATTGGCCCCCGTAGGTCAAATCCCGAGCAGGGCAAACCCGCTCCCTGAGTAAAAAGGCGTAGATTCATGCGGAGCTGACCGCGCGTTCCGTCGACCAATTCACATCTACCGAACCAAGGCAACACGATGGGGATTCGAGGCCTTATGTGACGGTTCCGTCCTTACGGAAACGGCTCGTTCGTCGTCGATGTACCCTTGCGCTCGTCGGTGGGGCGGGCCCACAAAAAAGCCATGCAGGTCGAGGACCGGCATGGCTGAGTTTGCGCCCTCAGTCCCGGAATGGGAGCGGAACCGATTGTCCGAGCTCGTCAGGGCGTCGGCGTGACGAGAAAGGTCTCGATCAGGCCCGTGCCCGATGCCCCATTCGTGCCCTCGACGACGACCGTATAGGCGCCCGGGTTCACTGTCATTAGGACCGCCGCCTCGGCTGGGCTGGCCGGCGCAAAGCCCGTTGCCTGGATTGCGGCCTGCTGCGTCTGCTGCCACCCGCTGTTCGTAGCCGTCTGGGTAGAACCGGAATATACAAAGAGCGTGGTTCCGGAAACGGGATTACTCACCCCGTATTTCGCCAGGCTCGGTCCGGTTGCTCGCACCAATACCTGTACCGGCTTGTTGCCCTGGACAACAAAGCCACCGATGAGAGGGGACATGCTCGTGCCAACGGGGCCGCGCGTTGAGAAATTAACCACCGGCATCGGCCCAACGCCTGGATTATGCTGATAGTTGCGCCCGTTGAAAGGCGTGCCGGCAAAGGGAAACACCTTGTTATAGACAGCATCATTGCCAGCGACGTTATCAATGTTGGCACCTGAGCGGATTGTCAGCGGGTTGGTCCTAAGGTCGCTGATCACGGCTGTCACTGCGATCGAGATGACATCGTCGCCGTAACGCCGCCCGTTGGGCCAGCCACCAGCCACGGAGCCCGCGCCGAAGCCGGTTTGGATCGCGCTATGCAGGGTATCGCCGCCAAACACGCTTTGATTGGAAAAGCCCGCATCGTCCGGGTAGTCCGGAAATTCGGCGCCGCCGGCGGCAAGGCGCGCCGAACCCGTCGACAGGTCGACCCTGAGCATGTCCGGGATGAAGATCCCCACGAGGTCGGTGCGGTTCGTGGTCGGCGCGACTGACATGCCGCCAAACACGATCGAGTTGGCAAGGGCCGCCAGCTCCGGCGTGCTCGCGTACTGTTGAAAGAGCGAAGCGTCGGTCGAGGGCTTGGTGCGGCTGTAGAGGTCCTTGTCCTTGATTGCCACGAGCACCTCGTTGAACAGCGGGTTTCCCTGGCGAGCGACCTGAACCCATCCACCGCTCAACGACGGTGCGACCGATCCCGCTCCGCTCGAAAGAACGGCCATCTGCTGGCGACTCGTCGTGGCATACACGCCGACGATCTGCTGGTCGCCCCCGAGCTCGGACACGGGGATCTCAAGCGCGATCGTGTGCATGTTGTAGCCACTTTGGCTGTCAAAGGAATTTGCTGCCCCCGTCCGGAGATTTAGCAGGTCGAAGACCGCGTTGACGTCACCGTAGAAGCCGTCCTCACGCTGGCCGGCCCACGACCGGTACCCGTTGCTCAGCGACGCAATCGCCCCGCTTGTGTAAACGTCGAGCTGGCCGGGAGCCGTGACGCCCGGCTTGGCCGGGTTGTTGCCATTCTCGCCGACGTTGTAGTGCGGCGTTGCAAGTCCCTGGTTGTTGGGCGGGACAATGCCTGTGCCCAGGACCGTGGTTGTTCCACCGCTAATCTTGGTGACCGTGTAGGTCTGCGTGAGGTTCTGGCTGGCATCGCCGTCAGCGTTCACGATGCCCACATAGGACTGCAGGATAGTGCCTGTCGTCTTGTAGGTGGTATTGAACTGGAACTGGTAGGTGATGGTGTCGTTGCCAGCCGCCACGTCATTGCCGGTGGCCACGATGATCTGGTACAGCACATTGTTATCGAAGTTGTAGGCATTCGGGCCGACTCCGGGCTCCTCGAAGGGATAGACGCCGAGTGCCACCTCAAGCGCCTTCCCGCCGTTGGGCTGATTTGCAACGAATGCATATATGTCGGTGGTGTTGGCCGATGGGTCCAGTGTTATCAGCGGTGCATCCATGTGGCTGGAGGCGAATGCGGTGCGGGGCGTTATTATGGCGGCGCAGGCGAGCAGGCTTAGGAAGCCGGCGATCTTTCGGGTGCTAGTGGCGTTCATGGCTAATTTTTAGGTTAAGCAACTCTGTGGGGGGGTGGAAATGGGAGGTCAGCCTGGCCGAACGTCGGGAGACGGGCCTTCTTGCCTGAGGCGCGAGTCCAGCAGGGCCCTTTCACTGGGGGTCAGGGTCCCGCAATACTTCTCAGCTTCGTCAAAATATGTTCGGGCCGAGGCCTTGTCTCCGCGGTTGAGCGCAATCTCGCCCGCATGCAGGAAGAGCCTCGCATCCTTCGTGTGAGCGGAAAGGGCCTCTCGGATCGCCGACTCTGCGGCCGCATAGTCGCCGCTTGATTCCAGCGCCCATGCGAGGGCGTCCTTGGTGAACGAATCGCCGCGGTTGGCGAGCTCCGCCGTGGCCATTCGGATCGCCAGCGGGAAATCCTCTCGGCGGGTGGCCAGATAGAGAGAGAATGTCCTGGGATCCGAAACCTCGCCCCGCGCTTCCAGCTCTGCCTCGACCTTCGCGGCCGCGCCCGCGTTGCCGTCGGCTCTCAGGGCATCGGCGAGCCACCATTGGTACTCGGGAAGCGGGTTGAGACGCGCGGCTTTTTCAAGAGGGACCACCGAAAGCGGGGCCTGCCCGAGGGCAAGGAGGGCCCTGCCCTCCGCGAGAAGCGCCGGGGGATAGTCGGAAACCAGGTGCTCGGCGGATCGGGCGACCTTCAGGGCGCCGTCAGTCCGGCCCGCCTGCAGGTAGTAGGCCGAGAGTCGGGAAAGAGTCCAAGCCGTGTCGGTGGCATCGAGGGGACTCCCGGCCCTGACCGCCGCCTCCATCGCCTCGATGGCTCCCGACAGGTCACCAGTGAGCCAGCGAAGGTTTGCAGCGCGGCTGTAGGCATCCACGCCGGGCTTCAGGGCCATCATTTTCTCGCATGCGGCAACCGATTCCATGAGCTTCCCCTGCTCCATCAGGGCGTCGCTCAGGAGCGCGTAGTCGAAGGCGATGCCGCGCCTCGCCACGAGGACGCGCGCCACTTTCTCGGCGTCCTGGAAGCGATGAAGGTTGTGGTACACGTGGCCACGGAGGAGAAGCGCCTCGTCGGTCGGGCCAAATCGTGCGTCCATGACATCTGCGGTCTTCTCGGCCAGCTTGTAATATCCCGCATCAAGCGTCCTTCGCGCCTTAGAGATATAGGACCAGCCCAGACGCTCATAATTGCCCGCCGTGGCCTGCTTCGCGGTCTCGGCCGCCACGATGCGAATCTGCCAGGTCGATATCTCCCTGTCCTCGCGCTCGGTGCCAGCCGGCTTGACCAAGACTATCTTCTCGTCGAGGGACATGCCAGCGCTCGTCGGCGCGGCCAAAACGGCCGTTGAGCTGCAGGACAGTAGTGCAAGGCCTGCGATGAGATACAATCGGCTCCTGATGGTTGCATTCACGAAGCACATTTCGATTCCCGCGTTCCCCGGGATGCACCTTTTTGGAATAAAGATTAATTCGGTGCCACGCGTGCATCCGCAGCTAGGGTCCGATCGTACACACCGGCCGATACCGATGATCAAAAGCGCCGCAACTGGGTGAAGCGCGCCGTTCTCGGCTCTGCAGGATGGATATGCGCATCGGCGATTGGTTGCAGACATCCCCTGTGCAGATCGGGGTTCTGGAACCGGCGAAATACGCCGGCTCCGGACGACCGCAGCCAAATATTAATTTGCGTCCCTGATTGGGATGCAGACCGACTGCCAGATCGCGAGAATAGGGCCCTTTTGGGCTAGAAAAGTGTTCGCTCGAGAAACCAGTAGAGGCCGGCCAAGGCCACCATACCAGAGAGGATTGGGACTCCTCGACGGACGAAGGCGGGGTTTTTCCTGAGCTGCCATACGATGGGCAACACGATGGCGGCAATAGTGACCTGTCCGACCTCCACGCCCAAATTGAACGTGAAAAGAGGCATGGCGAGGCCGTGCCCGTTTGACCCTATGCCAAGCTCGCGCAGCACACTCGCGAAACCAAATCCGTGGATAAGACCGAAGCCAAACGTCAGCGCCCACCTGCCTTTGGGCTCGGTGCCTTTCCGGATGAGGTTCTCGACGCCGACATAGACTATCGACGCAGCTATCATGGGCTCTACCAGAGAGCTCGGCAGGTTGACAATGTTCAGCGTCGCCAGAGCGAGTGTAATGGAATGGGCCACCGTAAAGCACGAGATTATACCCACGATCGAACGGAAGCTCCTGCAGACCAAAAGCAGGCCAAAGAGAAACAGGAGGTGGTCATACCCGGTCCAAATGTGCGCAATGCCCAGATGCAGGAATCCCCAAAACGTGGGAGGGGCTGCTTCCTGCGGGTTGCCTGACTCGGCCGCGGGCGCTGCCGGCGGGACAAGATCGACGGTAACAGGGGCATCGTTGGATCCGACAAGCCTCTCCAAGACCACTCCGCCGGCGTCGTTGCTCACCGAAATATAATCCCTGTGACCCGGCGGGAGGCGCCCGAGGACGAGCGAGCGCAGGTTGATGGGACCCTTGGGCATGCGGGAACTCGTCAGCTTGAAGATCACGCTGTTGCCTGAGGCGAGCGAAACGGAGTTCTCGATCCACGGCACGAGCCCTTCGTCGTCGCGAAGCTCGACCAAATTGACCGAAAGGTCCCGAAGAAACGGCAGCGCGCCATCGAGATCGGACTCCGTCCATGTCGTTCCCGTTGGGCGCATCGAACGCGGAAGAAGAGCGTGAATATCAGCCGGCGCAAAGCCAATGGTGGCCCGCACGCCGCCCTTGCTCAGTTCAATTTGCGTGGTGCTAAGCCCGGGATCGTGTGCGCGCAGCGGCGCCGTGAGCACCAGCGCAAGAACGACCAAACTCACTGACAATTTCACCGTCGTACTACGGGACCCAAGGCCTACCGGATGCATCCAATAAGGCTGACACAGCCGATGATCGGAAATTTCTCCGCTCAGCCGTCCGAAGCGCCGCACACGCCGTTCAGGAGGCAAATGCCCGGTCCCGCCGTCTCAGCTATAGGCTCAAAAGCTGACCTAGATTGGGGACCGCGAGCCTAGAGGGTGTCGTTTGTGTTCTCCACTCGAATTTGACCCAAAAGCCTCATGAGCCTCGTCCGACACTGGCGAGGTGACTTGATATCCGTGAGGGACGAAATGTGAAGGTCGATCCACGTGCTTTCCTGGATCCAATGTGCCCGGATATTGGTGTGGGTGCTTCCGGGTATGTTCATGTCATAGAGAACCGCATCCCAGCCACCGATTTTCTTGAATTCGACATCGGTGGGATTGGGCAGCCCGTTGATCGACCACTGAATCTTGTCTCCTTCTAGGATTTTCTTCGTAGAGGTAAATTTCTTGGAGGGTTCGATCCAGCCGCTGACAGAGATGTCCGGTCGTCTCTCATTTTGGAAAAGGAAGTAGCGGGGATTGAGCTTCGAACCCGTCCCAATGTTGTTCTTCATGTCCTTCTTAGGGATCGTAAGCGCAAGTGTCGAAATGGGCACGTTGAGCACATATCCATGCGGAAGCTCGAATACCTGGAGCATTTCGCCCTCCGGCACGGACGAAAGTGCATGGGAATACGCAAAAAACGTGAAGCCTGATCCGAAGCTGGCTGATTGCATACTAGGATGTCTTCCTATGTCCGAATCCGTGAACCCGCAAGGGGTTTCGACAACTGCGGCGCCGATGCCCCAAATGGATAATCCAAGAACCCATGCCGGAGGGGAATCGGTGGCCCGGACGTCACTTCACCTACCGTTTCAGGCGTTTTGAAGCCAGCGGACTGGCTTGCGCGGAGCACGCGGCGTGCCGCGGGCAGGAAATCAAATGGTCGTTCACCATCCCCGAGGCCTGCATAAACGCGTAGCAGATCGTGGAGCCGACGAATTTGAACCCGCGTGCCTTCAGATCGGCGCTCATGGCATCCGATTGCAGGCTCCGGGACGGGACATCGCGCATGGAACGCCGGCGATTGATTCGCGGCTCTCCCCCGACGAAAGACCAAAGGTGGCGGGCGAACCCACCTTCTCGTTGCAGCGCAAGAAAGGCGCGCGCATTGGAAATGGCCGCGGCAACCTTGAGCCGGTTGCGCACAATTCCCGGATCGGCCAGCAGCCGCCGAATTTTCGGGGCACGGTACGCGCCAATTTTTCCAGGATCAAAGCCGTCAAAAGCGCGACGGTAGCTTTTGCGCTTTGCAAGCACGATGGACCAGCTTAGCCCGGCTTGCGCGCCTTCGAGGATCAGCAACTCGAATAGCGCACGATCATCGCGCAAAGGCACTCCCCACTCTGTGTCATGATAGGCAATGTCAAGGGGCTTCTGCGGCCACGGACACCTTTTCGAATCCGGCTTCACAATTTCCTCTTATTGCTCTTTCCCCTGCGGACTTACCGGAGGCGTCGGAATGGGTGTCCCCGATGCCGAAGCGCCTGAGCGCGCGGGTCCGCCGTCAGCACTTCGTTTGATCCGATTGAGATTAGCCGCGACATCCTTTGCAGCCTGCGTTTCCAGGCCCGGTTTGCCCAGGAAACCCAAGTCGCGAAACCAGTCGATAAAGCGCTCGGGCCAGGTGCCATAGGCGATGAAACCGCGGTCCGTCAACCCGCCCGTCGAGGGCGGCTCGTCAGGACCCACCTTGTCGCCGGGGTGGTGTCCCCGGGCGTAGATGTGCATTTCTACGTTAGGGACGCCATCGTTCAGAAGGGCGGTGAAATACTCGATTGCCCAGACTGCGTGGATCCAGTCGCCCCAGCCGGCGCAGGTGATAAATGATGGAGGAGCGTCTCGCGGGATTGCTGGGTTGCCCCCATGGGCGAAGCCGGAAGGACCCGGATAGATGATCCCGGCGAAATCGGGCCGGGACGACACCTTGGCAAGGGTGTTTCCCGGAAGGTCGTTCCTTGCGTCAAATACCGACCACTGGAGCGTTGCGGCGGCCGCCAGCTCAGCACCGGCCGAAAACCCCATGATGCCTATCTTGTGAGGATCAAGATTCCAGTCCTTCGCGTAAGCGCGGACGAGCTTGATCGCTTGAAGCGCATCATTGACGCCGTCGACCTTCGGCTCGTAGCCGTCGCTTCTCAGGCGGTTCCGAAGGATGACGGTGCTGACGCCGTAGTTATAGAAATAATGGACCTCGTCCGCAGCCTCGCCCCCGACATTGAGGGTGCGGTGACCGCCGCCTGCGGCCAGAATGATGACCGATCCCGTGTTGAGCGATGCGTTGCCGGGATGAAACTCAATCGACGGATTGTGGATGTGGACGATGGCGCCAATCTCCCCCGGGCCCCACATGAGGTATTTTTCGGGTTCCCGAATCTTGTCCTGGTTAAGATAACCTGAGTTCGGCGGATAGAGCGGAATGACGACGCCACCCGGCAGAATGGCCTGGGGGGCATAGGGCGCGTCGGTCATGGGACCGGGCGCAGGCACGCTCATGGGTTGAGGAAGCGCTGGAAGGGTCGCGGGCGCAGGAATCGAATCCACCGTCGCCGCGGCGTCGAAGGCCATGAGCTGCGCGGCGGCCAGTGAAAAGCCAAGCGCTGATGCCGTAACCAATCTAAGCAGTGTACCCAGGTTCATTTTTTTGGGGTTAAAACGGAGCCTCAGTCGAATCACCGGAGAATTCATATCCATCGCCAACAAAATTGCAGCGACGATTTAACAATCGGAATTCGCCCCTGCGCACCCTTGCGCCGCAACTCCATCGGTATATGCTCGGTCATGCCCAATATGCAGAGCAAAGATACTAGAGTGGCTGTCATCACTGGTTCAAGCCGCGGCCTCGGCGCCGCCACCGCCAAGCGCCTGTCGCGGGACGGCTTCTTTGTGGTTGTTAATTACGTGAGATCCCAAAAGGACGGGGAACAGGTTCTCCGCGAAATAAGGGAGGCGGGCGGCAATGGGGCGCTCGTGCAGGGCGATGTGAGCAACCTTGCGGGTATCCAGTCTTTTTTTGCATCCGTCGACGCGTCTTTGAAAGGCAGCGGCCTGCCGCCTTCCATAGATGTGCTTGTTGCAAATGCGGGAATCTTGATCTCCAAAACCTTCGCCGAAACGACCGAGGCCGACTTCGACTCGCTCTTCGACACAAACGTTAAAGGCGTTTTTTTCCTCATACAGGCGGCGCTGCCACGGATGCGCGACAACGGGCGCATTGTCACACTGAGCTCGGGACTCAGCCGCTTCGCGAATCCTATGTTTACCGCATACTCGGCCACGAAGGGCGCAATCGAGGTGATGACCCGCAATCTCGCCCAGGAACTCGGAGCCCGCGGCATCACCGTGAATGCGATCGCGCCCGGAGCCATCGACACGGACATGAACGCGAGCTGGATCCGCTCCGACGCTGGCCGCGCGATGCTTCTCTCACGGCAGGCGTTGAAGAAAATCGCCACCCCGCCGGAAATAGCGGACGCGATCGCATTCCTTGCCGGCCCCGACAGCAGGTGGATTACCGCGCAGCGTATTGAGGCGAGCGGGGGTTCGTCCCTCTGACGTTCCGCCCAAATGGCTCAGGATTTTCCCACGTCTTCTGGATGGGCCGGCCAATAGGATTCGTGAATGGACAGGCCCTCGGCCTCCATGAGGGGGCCAAGGACCCTGACCTTGGGTGATATGCGACCCAGGATTTCGTGGCTGGTCAGAGGGTTGGGATCGGGGGGAAGCCCCATAACCTGCTCAAACGGCGCCTCGGATGTTCCGTACACCACGCGACCAATGCCGGCGAAGCAGATTGCACCACAGCACATCGCGCATGGCTCGGTGCTGGTATAAAGGGTTGATTTCGAAAACGTTTCCCGGTCGATCTTGGGACTGAAAGCTGAAATGAGCCCTGTTTCGGCATGCTTCGTGACATCGCCGGACGAGTGGACGTTGTTGGAATACTCGGCCAAGATCTTGCCGTCCTTTACGAGCAACGCCCCAAAAGGACCACCCCCATGCGTGGTGGCATAGCGCGCAAGTTCGTAGGCGCGGGCCATGTATATCCGGTCCTCGGGCGTGCACGCGGGATCATCATGCGAGGCGGCCGGAAAGCCAGCATAGGCACTTGCGGCAAGAAAGAGCAGAGGCGCGGCGAAGGATCTGGGGAGAGGCATGGGCCTCGTACCGCAATAAATATGCCAGATCGCTCGATTGACTAGTGGACAGTGCCAGACAGCCGGGCCGGCGGGTGCCCCACGGCAGCATCAGGAGGCTGGACCAAGACGAAAAGAACCCAGCCGTCGCCGCTCAGCGCCGGCCGAACCCAGGGATCGAGCCCGTCAAAGAACTTGAAGGCTCCGAAGTAGGCGCGCGTCTCACGAGAGGCGGCGAGCCACATGTAGTCAATTCCGAGCAAGTGAAGCCGCCGCACAGCCTGCGCCACATTTATTTCGGGTGAGCGCAGGAAATCGAGCTCAGGAGACCAAGGAGGCACAACGGCCACCCCACGGGCCACGAGAAATGCGTGTGCGTAGGCATCGTCGACAAACACGGCGTGCTTTCCGACTATGGCTGCAGCGCGATCGTAGGAAGTATCGCCAGTCTTCGCCGAAAACGCATCTCCCACCCTGGCCCATGAGCTTACAGGGATTCCGAGCGGCACACGCATCATCACGAGCGCCCTCGCAGATGCCTCCGCGGAGATAATCACCAAGGCGGCCGCCAGCGCGAAACGCCAGATTCCGGGGGCCCTGGACAACGCGATGCCGCCAGCAACCGCAAGCATGGCGAGCAGCGGATCAAGCACCCGCATTGAATAGTCGAGCCCACCTGCCGTGTAGCCGACGGACCACAACCATAGCGCCAGCCATAGTGCTGAAAACCAGCGTACGCCCGCCGGCCACGCACCATTAACGCGGACGGCGGCAATTGCGGCAAGGAGCACACCGCATCCAAGCGGCCAAAAAAGCGGTCCAAGTTCGCGGAGTCTTTCGGCCATATGGCCGCCAAACCCGAGAAACCGAACATAGGAGCGCATCATCCCGGCATGCGTTTCGTTCACTGGAAACAGGCCCAGGGTATCGAGATTGTAGAGCGGGTTTCCGGTCCGCAGCCAGTTCCGCGCGTACCAAGTGCCGCACAGCGACGCGACCACGCACGAGTACCCGGCAAGCTCACGCCACGGCCGGTGCCGCGAGGCGAGGTATACGGCGCCCATCGCAGCGACGGCCAGCCCATAGTCGCGGCTGAGTGCTGTCACCCCTGCGGCCAACCCCGCGAGGCGCCAGTCCGGGCCCGGTTTCTCGCGACCCAGCGCCCAGACAAGCGCAAGCGTGCCGAAAGTCGTCAAGCCCGTCTCTTGGCCCATTGAAATCGACCAGGTATAAAGCGCCGACCCGGCGAGTACGGCCACGGCCCAAACGCCGGCAGTCCTTCCCGCCGCTCGGTCCGCAAGCATTCCAACGAGGACGAATCCCAGCGACGCGATCAAGATCACGACCCCGGCGGTGTGCGCGGCTGCAGCCGAGCCGGCTCCCATGTAGCTCCAGACGTAAAGCAGCGAAAGCAGCGGCGGAATGCCGTCGGGCCACATGTAACGCCCGAAGTCCGCGTCGCTTACGGGAGGATAGAATGACATCCCGCGCGCATTCAGGATCTGCCGGGCGAGAAAATTCCAGCGGAATATCGTGTCGGGCCCCGTCAGGGGCTGGGCAATCGCGCGGTAGGCGATCACGCCGAGAGCGAATCCGACCGAGACGGCCAGGAGGACTATCAGCCACCTTGCTTGAGGTCCCGCCTCCGCGGGAGCCTCGCCCGTCTTATGCGGTCTTCCTGGAAGAAGGCATGCTGCGAAGGCTAAGCCGGTCATCGCGCTGAGCCACGCGGGGCCCGTCAGCGGCACCGAGCAAAGCTGAAGGAGCAGCGCCGTTGAAAATAATATCGCAAGTGAAGCGAGGACGCTGGCGATCAGGAGCGGGAGCCCGCGCCAACCCTGGCGCCAGGCCGGGAGAAGACCGCAGCCAGCGAATCCCCATCCGCACCATAGCATACATGCGACAGCCGAACCCACCTCTGGATCAAGGCATCTCCCAGGCACAATACCAACGCCATTTTCCTGCAAAATCGCCTAAATGCCGCCACCCCAAAGAACAAAAGCCGGTGGGAATGGACTATATTCGGCATCAAGCGGCTCACCCGTTCCACCAGCCTCGCCCTCAGGCAACATGAACCCAAGACTCGAAACCCTGCTCGACGAAGTCCGTTATTTCAACTTCTTCGAGAGGGTGAACTGCGAATACTGCGCCTATGTGTACGGGATACTGGGCTATTTCACCGAAATGGCCGCCAGGACCGACCAACACTGGTGCCCGATCAAGCATGCAGGTTGCGTGAAATGCGAGCATAGCCCGCACAAGAAGTTCATCGAGTACGGCGACGCGGAGAGATACCGCAAGCAGCTCGAGGTGATTCGCCGCTCCTACCAGGACATCGAAGCCGGCCAGGCGACAAGTCATTGAGGGCGCGCCTGGGCTTGAGAGCCATGACCCGAAAGGCGAAGCGAAGACCGGCGCCGGCTAAGTTCATCGCGCCGATGAAGGCGCTCGGCGTTGGGGCGGTTCCCGCCGGCACCTGGCAGTGCGAGATCAAATTCGACGGATTCCGGGCGGTCGCCGTGTTGAACGAGGGATCGGTGCAACTCCTTTCTCGCAATCGAAATTCGCTAGCCTCGGATTTTCCGGAGGTGGTCGACGAGCTGAAACGGCTGCGCTGCCGCAGCGCGGTGATCGACGGCGAGATTGTTGCGCTTGATAACGAGGGGCGATCGCGGTTCCAGCTCCTCCAGAATCGCGGAAGCGGGGGTCTTGCCTCGGCCGTCGTGTATTACGTGTTTGACGTCATGCAGCGCGACGGAGAATCGCTCCTCGACTATCCGCTTCTCAAGCGTAGGCGGATACTCAAGGGACTCTTGGGCAAATCTTCGCGGCATGTGCAGCGATCACCCGCGTTCGATGTTGAGCCGTCGAAGCTCTTCGCAGTCGCGAAAGCCAAGGGCCTCGAGGGGATCATCGTCAAGAAGCCGGACTCGCTGTATGAGCCCGATCGCAGGAGCGGCGCTTGGCTGAAGTGCAAGGTCGTTGCCGAGCAGGAGTTCGTCGTGGGCGGCTTCACCGCACCGCAGCGAAGCCGCGAGCATTTCGGGGCGATCCTAGTCGGCTACCACGAGGGCCGGAAACTCCTCTATGCGGGAAAAGTGGGCACAGGCTTCAACCGGAAACAGCTGGCCTCGCTCCATGACAAGTTCAACCACGCTCGGTCGAATACGTGTCCCTTCGACAATCTTCCCATGGAGAGGAAGCCCCGTCATGGAACCGGAATGACCTCCGCGGAGATGAAGAATGTCACTTGGCTCAAGCCGTCGCTCGTGGCCCAAGTAAAGTTTGCGGAATGGACCGACGACGGACTTCTCCGTCAACCGGTCTTCCTCGGGCTTCGCGAGGACAAGCCCCAAAGAAGCGTTCATCGCGAAGGGGGGCCCGCCAGGGACACCCGCAAGCCAATATAGAATCCGCTCCTCTCCGGTTCAGTCAATGCGCCGAACTCTGCCACTGGGCGTCGTTGTCCTTCGCGATCCGTGCCATGGTGCGGCGCGTCAGGACCGAGCTGTCGTCCCCCCGCTGGCTTATTGTCCTTGCCGCCACCTTGGACTTGGCGATCAGCCAGACGTCCTTGCCCCCTTCCGACCGGATCTTGAACATATGCCATTCGCCGTGGAGTTTCTTACCGTGAAGCATGAGCTTCAGGTTTCCCTCAGAATAGCTACCGCCAAGGAGCTCGTAGGTTCCGATGTCCCATACCATGACAGTTCCCCCACCGTACTGGCCCTTTGGGATTGTGCCCTCGAACTTGATGTAACCCAACGGATGGTCCTCGACCGCAAATGCCGACCGCTTGACTCCCATATCCGTCGGCAGGCCCTTTGGCACGGCCCAGGATTTCAAGGTTCCCCCCATTTCCAGGCGGAAGTCAAAGTGAAGGTGGGAGGCGGCATGCTTCTGGATAACGAACCGCCCTCCCCTTTTGGCCGCGGCGGCGGGTACGCGTCCCGGGGGCGGCTCGGCCGTCTTTGTGAAATCACGTTTCTCGCGGTAGCGCGTTAGCGGCGCCTCCGCAGATGCCGACCTCGCTATGAACGCCTTGGGAAGTGACTGCTTTAAAGTCAGGACCTCAGAAAAAAGGTCGCCAAACTTGCGGATTCTTTTGACGGCCTCGGCGGGACTGAAGAAAAGCCGGTTTGCTTTCTTTCCCGCAAGCTCGTCCCACGCGACGGGCATTGAGACAAAGGGCTGGTCATGTTTTCCGCGGACCGAATAAACCGCGACGGTGGTCTTAGACGGTGAATTCTGGCTCCAGTCGATTAGCACCCGCCCGCGCCTGCGGATCTTCGTCATCCGACTGACGACCAGTTCAGGATGCTCCTGCTCAAGGAATTCCGCGACGGCCTTGGCAAACGCACCCGTGGATTCGTAGGTGACCCGGGTGTTGAGCGGCACATACACCTGGAGGCCTTTGGATCCACTGACCTTAGGGAAAGCCTTCAATCCCAGCGGATCGAGAACATCCTTGATATGGAATGCGACCCGGGCACAGGCCACCAGATCGGAACCTTCGCCCGGATCCAGATCAAAGGCCACGGACGTCGGCTTATCCAGTCTCGGGACCCGGTGGAGGAACGGGTGGAGCTCAATCGCCGCAATGTTCGCGCACCACGCGAGCGTGCTGACGTCATTGATCAGGATATAGCGTATGTCGCCTTTTTCCCGTTTGCGGGGAACTGAATACGTCTTGACCCAGCTCGGTGCGAACTTCGGCGCGTTCTTTTCGTAGAACTTCCCGCCTGTGACGCCGTCGGGAAACCGAATGAGAGTCACCGGCCTGTCCCTGAGATGCGGAAGGATAAATTCCGCGACATCGACATAATAGCGGATCAGCTGCCCTTTTGTGAACCCGCCGTCGGGGAAGAAGACCTTCTCCGTGTGCGTGAATTCCACCTTTGCCTCGGTGTTTCCCCGTTTTGTCATGGCCAGAGGAATCAGCCAGGACGCAGACCTATGCGGCCTTCACGCGCGATTTGATCTTCCGTGGGCTCGCCCGTTTCTTGGGCTTTGAGGCATCGGCGAGGCTCTGCCGCAGGACAGATGCGAGGTCGATGACGTTGGTAGGACGCTTCACGGTGTGGCCTTCTTTGGGCAGTTCCTTGCCGCCGCTCGCCACTTTCTTGTCGATCAATTTCATGAGGGCCGAGCGGTACTCGTCGGTATAACGTTCCGCGTCCCAGTCCGACGTCATCTGGTTCACCAGCGTGCGAGCCATGGTGAGCTCCCGCTTTCCGATGGTCTTCTCAGACGGGATGGTGATTGCAGATGGAGGAACGAGTTCGTCCGAAAACCGCATGAGCTCGAGGACGAGGAGATTCCCGTTCGCCTTGACCGCCGCGAGATGCTGGCGCTTCTTCACGATGACCTTTGAAATGCCGGCTTTCTTCGTGTCGGCCAGCACGTCGCGCAGGAGCCGGTACGCCCCCGCCCCGCCTTTTAGGGGCTCAAGATAGTAGGGCTTGTAGAAATACATCGGGTTGATCTGCGCCACCTCGACGAAGTCGACGATGTCTATCGTGTCTGTCGCCTCCAGGTCCACGCGTTTGAAGTCGTCGTCCTTCAGGACGACATACTTGTCCTTCTCGTACTCGTATCCCTTTACGATCTCATTCCATGGCACTTCCTTGCCGTCGACCTGGGCCACCCGCTTGTAGTTGACCGGGCTGAGGTCCTTGCTCCGCAGCAGCCTGAATTTGAGCTCCTCGGTGCGGCTCGCGGCCTGCAGCGCCACCGGGATGTTGACGAGTCCAAAGCTGATCGAGCCTTTCCAAACGGCACGCATCGGTCAGCCCCGGCGTTTTTCCCTCGACCCGAACGCCTTCAGCATCCGGTCGTTGAATGCCGGAATGTCTGCCGGCTTCCGGTTCGTCACGAGCTCGCCGTCGACGACAAGGATAGCGATTTTCCCCGAACGGTGTTTTTTCTTCATGGAGACTCCTCTGAATGCTCGGGGTTGGGCCTCGTGCTAAAGCTATTGTGGCTTTGTGGGGGCGTTTGTTCCCCACCCGTCCTCTCGATTTCGATAATGCTCGCAAACCTCCACGTTAAGAGAAGATTCGCCCCGTCACTGAATGGTGAGGTGCATCGAGTCGTAGCCGTCGCTGGCTATGTCAACCGTGTCGCCGCCGGCCAATTTATCAACATTCAGCGAGGCTGCGGCACCGATCACGTTGGACTGCGATCGGTTCTTGCCCTGGCTGCTGATGGTGATGTTCACGCTTAGCGGCTGTTGGTTCAGGTTGTTCACGTGCAGCGTGACACCGTGGGCCCAGTGCTCCTTTTCAAGAGTGGTCGTCACCGGCATGTGGCGCGTTTTCAGAAGCATCGGCTGCAGCTGGGCAATGTCGGATTCAGCCTTCTGAAGCCGCTGCTGCATGTCCATCGACTGAATCTTCGCTTGGTCCAGCTGGGTAAGCAGCTGAGTCGAACCGGCTGTGGCTTGGGTGAGCTGATTCTGGAGGTCGGCCGACTGGGCCTTGGACTTATCCAGCTGAGCCTGCACGTCCGCCGTTTGCGCCTTTGCCTTGTCCAGCTGGGTCTGAAGGTCCGCTGAGGCGGACTTGGCCTGGTCAACCTGCGATTGCAGCTCCGCCGACTGGGACTTCGCTTTTTCCAGCTGAGATTTAACGTCCGCTGACGCCGTGTTGGCCTTGTCCAACTCGGCCTGGGTCTTGGTGCCGTCGGATTTGGCCTGCGCCAGTTGCGTCTGGATGGCGGCCAGCTGGGCATCCCGCCCATGGACCTTGAAGCCGAGGACTATGATTATGAAGGCAAAGAGCAGGCAGGCCGCGAAGGTTCCGAGGAGTGCGAATGCTCCCGCCTTCCTGGCCTTTTCTTGGTGCGTGTCTTTGGAGTCTTTCATGATTGGGTTTCCGAATAGACCGCAAAACCCGGCAATGGACACGTTCCAAACACCAATTTCCTGCACGTGTCCGGACCATCCCGTCGGGAACATTCTACCGGGCTGGCGAATTCGCAGCCGGGGCCGACGACATGTCCTCCTCGTTCTGCTTCAGGATATCCTCCGGCCGCCTCATTGTCTGCGGCAGGGGTGGAGGATTTGGGATTCCTGGACCCGCGTTCTCGGCGGGTATCTCCGCTTTCTTACCGGAGTCCTGCGGGTGAAGCGCCTTTTTCTCCGTTTCGCTCAGCTGGGACCTGTCCCACCCTCCCCCGACGTTGTTCACGAGCGCAATGGTCGCCGTGATCTGTCGGAGCTGCACTTGGAGCTCGGCCAGGCGACTCGTGAGAAACGTGTTCTGCGCCGTGATAACGTTGACGTAGCTGTCCACCCCATTTTGGTACCGGATCACCGACAATCTAACCGTGTTTTGGGCGGCCACCGCGGCCTTGTGCTGCTCGTCCACCTCCTTTGACAGGACTCGGAGCGCCACAAGGTTGTCCTCAACGGATTGAAACGCGACCAGCACCGCTTGGCGGTAATTGGCGACCGTCGCGTCATACTGGGCCCGTGCCTGGGCATTCTCGGCGCGGCGCAGTCCGCCGTCAAAAAGCGGCTGCACAAGCGTGGGGCCGATGGACCACATCCTGTTGGGCCAGTCGAGCAGCGTGGCGAGGCTGTTCGACTCAAAGCCTGCGCTCCCGTTGATCGTGAGGTTGGGGAAATAGGCCGCGCGCGCGACGCCGATTCCGGCATTTGCAGCGGCCACCTGCCTCTCCGCAGCCGCAATATCCGGCCTGCGCTCGAGAAGGTCCGAAGGCACGCCCACGGGGATCAAAGGAAGCGCGGCATTGAAACGGCTAAATCCGATCGAGAACCGCGACGGGGAAACACCAATCAGGACTGCTATGGCATGCTCGTATTGGGCCCGCGCGACACCGAGATCGGTCGCCTGCGCTTCCGCGCTTTCGAGCTGGGTATCCGCCTCGGCCAGGTCCTCCTCGGAGGCGAGGCCGTTGTTATAGAGTGTGCGGACGAGGTGGAGGCTGGCCTCATAGTCACCGAGCGTGGTGTCGAGGATGCGTCGCTCCTCGTCGGTGGCCCTGAGGGCGAAATAGTCCTGCGCGAGGGTGGTCTGCGTGCTTAGGATCGCCGTTTGAACGTTTGCGGCGCTGGCCTCCGACGCATACCTGCTTTGCGCGACCGAGTTGCGCACGCTGCCCCACAGGTCGACTTCGTAGGATGCCTCAAACGGAAGCGTGAATTCTGTCCGGGGGCCCGTGCCGCTGTTCCCGGAAACCGGGGCCGTCCCCGTTGACGAGGAGGTCCCAACCGTCGACGTGCCGCTTGTCGAGCCGCCGCCTCCCTGCGATCCCCCAGACGAACCGGAAGCGCTGGAGCGCGAACGGATCACGGAAGGTGCCGCGCTCACCATCGGGAAAAAGTCTGCCTGAGCCTCGCCAACCATGGCGCGGGCGACCCGGTAATTGGCCTCGGCGGCTGCAATGGTCTGGTTCGAAATCGCCACGCGTTCCTCAAGGTCGTTGAGCTGCGCGTCACGGTATAATTCCCACCAATTTCCCCGAAGGAGACTGTCATTCGGCTCCGCCAGTTTCCATCCCTGCGGCTCCACCGACGTGTTTGGCAGGCCTTCCTTGAACGCACCCGCCGAGTCCGTCTGGGGCCGCTCGTAATGGGGCGCTAGGTTGCAGCCGGCGAGCGCAAGTACGGCTCCGCAGGCCGAAAGAATAACCTGTCTGGTCGCAGGTCTCATCACGTTGTCACCGGCTTGGCTGCGGCCGCGGGGGCGGCTGGGGGCTCCGAGAATCCAAACTTTGCGATCCAGTTGTTGAGCTGATCCATGTAAAGGTAGATCACGGGGGTCGTGTAGAGCGTCAGTGCCTGGCTGACGATGAGGCCGCCTACAATCGCGATGCCGAGGGGGCGCCTGAGTTCGGCGCCCATTCCGGATCCGAGAGCGAGAGGCAGTCCGCCCAAGAGCGCCGCCATCGTCGTCATCATGATCGGTCGGAAACGAAGGAGGCACGCCTGGAAAACGGCGTCCCTCGGGCTCTTGTGCTCGCTCCGCTCGACCTCGAGGGCGAAATCGATCATCATGATTGCGTTCTTCTTCACGATACCGATGAGGAGGATGACTCCGATTAGCGCGACGACGCTGAGCGACGTCTTGGTGATGAGGAGGGCAAGGAGCGCACCCAGGCCCGCTGACGGCAGGGTCGAAAGGATTGTGATCGGGTGAATATAGCTCTCATAGAGGATGCCGAGCACGACATAGACCGCGCAAATGGCCGCCAGGATCAGCAGGGGCTCGTTGGCCAGCGAAACCTGGAACGCCTGGGCGGTCCCGCTGTAGGAACCGGTGATTGTCGTGGGCATTCCGCCCGCCCTGCCGGCATTGTCGATGAGGGTGACGGCCTCGCCGAGGGCAACGCCTGGCGAGAGGTTGAAGGAGATCGTGACGGAGGGGAAAACGCCTGAATGGTTGACGGCCAAGGGCGCCGTCTGGGACCGGAAATGGGTGAACGCGGACAGGGGGACCATCCCTCCCCCGGACGAGGCCACGTACACGTTCTTCAGCGCGCCGGGATCCTGCCAGAACTTTGGGTCCACCTCCATCACGACGAAATACTGGTTGATGGGAGTGAATGTCGTGGCGATTTCCCGCTCCCCAAAGGCGTCGTAGAGGATGTTGTCGATCGTCTGGGGCGTTATGCCAAGCCGCGAGGCGGTCGGCCGGTCAATCACCAGGTTGGCGGCCAGCCCGTTGTTCTGAGCGTCGCTCGTGACGTCCGTGATCTGGTGGATTCCCCTCATTGTCTTAAGGAGCTTTGGGCCCCACACATTCAGCTCGTCGAGGTTGTCGCTCTGGATCGTGTACTGATACTGGGCCGCACTCTGCCGGCCGCTGAGCCTCACGTCCTGCACCGCCTGGAGAACCAGCGTCGCGCCCGCCACCTTCGACAGCTTCGGACGCAGCCGGGTGATGATCTGGTCAGCCGTGGCCTTGCGCTGGCCAATGGGCTTTAGGGCAATGAAGACGCGGCCCGTGTTGGTGGTCGTTCCTCCTCCGCCACCCGAGAATCCGATCACTGTATCAACGCCAGGGTCGGCCTTGACGATGCCAACCAGCGTCTGGATCTTCTGCTTTATCGATTGGAACGAGGTGTCCTGGTCGGCGATGATGCTTCCATTTAGGCGCCCTGTGTCCTGCTGGGGGAAGAAGTCCTTCGGGATTATCGCGTACAGGAAGATGTTCAAACCGAGGGTCGCGATTGCAATCACGAGGATGAATATCGAGTGCTCGAGAACCCACGCGAGGCTGCGCTCGTAAAAGCTCAGGATCCAGTTGAACGCCTTCTCACTCGCCACATACAGCTTGCCGTGGCCCTTCTCAGTGCGCAGCAGGCGGGAGCACATCATGGGGGTGCAAGTGAGGGACACGGCCAGGGAGACCAGGATCGTGACCGAGAGAACGACGGCAAATTCCCGGAAGAGCCGCCCGATGATCCCGCCCATCATGAGGATCGGGATGAACACGGCCACCAGCGAGACGCTCATCGAGACGACCGTGGAGCCGATCTCGGCTGCCCCCGTCATTGCCGCCTCCATGGGGGAGACACCCTTATCAAGGTGCCGGGTTATGTTCTCGAGGACGACAATGGCGTCATCGACGACGAATCCCGTGGATATCGTCAGGGCCATGAGCGACAGGTTGTCTATGCTGTAGCCGAAGAGGTACATGACCCCGAGCGAGCCGATTATTGACACAGGCACGGCGACTACGGGAATCAAGGTCGCCCGCCATTCCCTTAGGAAGACAAAGACCACGAGGACAACGAGGATGATGGAGATCAGCAGGGTTCCCTCCACGTTCTTGACCGAAGCGCGGATCGTCACCGTCTGGTCGAGGGCTATTGTCAGGGCAATCTCGGGATTGATGGCGGCGTGCAGCTGGGGCAGCGCCGCCTTTATCCCGTCCACCGTCGAGATGATGTTTGCGCCGGGCTGGCGGAATACGATGAGGAGGGCCGCTGGTTTCCCGTTCGCGAGCCCGAGGGAGCGGACGGTCTGGACCGAGTCTGTGACCTTGGCGACGTCCGTGAGCTTCACGGGCGCCCCGTTCCTGTAGCTCACAATGAGCGGCCTGTAGTCCGCCGCCTTCAGGAGCTGGTCGTTCACGCTTATCAGCCAGTGCTGGGTGTCGTTCGAGAAGGCGCCCTTCGCCTCGTTGGCTGTCTCCGAGGCGACGGCCGCGCGGACATCCTCAAGCTGCAGGCCGTAGGCGTTCAACTGAGTCGGGTTGACGTCGATCCGCACGGCCGGAGACGAGCTTCCTCCGACGATGACCTGGCCCACGCCCGGGATCTGGGCCAGCTTCTGCGCGAGGATCGTCGACGCGGCGTCGTATAGCGCCGAGGGCGCCAGCTTGTCCGAGGTGAGCGCAATGATCGTGATTGGCGCGTCGGCCGGATTGACCTTCCGGTACGTCGGGTTGTTGGGAAGGTTCGACGGCAGGTTGCTCCTCGCGGCGTTGATCGCCGACTCGACGTCGCGTGCCGCCGCGTCGATGCTGCGGCTGAGCGCGAACTGCATGGTGACGCTTGTCTGGCCAAGGGTGCTCTGCGCGGTCATCTCGGTGACGCCGGAGATTCGCCCGAACTCCCGCTCGAGGGGGGTGGCGACCGACGAGGCCATTATCTCGGGGCTCGCGCCAGGCAACGATGCCTGGACCGAAATCGTCGGGAAGTCGACCTGAGGCAACGGAGAAACCGGCAGGAAGGGGAAGGCGACAAATCCCGCGAGCGCCACCGCCGCGGTCAGGAGCGAGGTCGCAATCGGACGCCTGATGAACGGGGAGGAGAGGCTCATCGCTGGCCCTGGGGTGCGGGTGCCGCTGCGGGGGCATCCGGCTCGGTCTTGTCGTTCGGCCTGCGGTTCGTGGCGAACTTGGCCGACATCTCGTCAAAGAAGAGATAGATCACCGGCGTGGTGTAGAGGGTCAGGAGCTGGCTGAAGATGAGCCCGCCGATGATCGCGATGCCAAGCGGGCGGCGCAGCTCCGAGCCGACGCCCTGCCCGAGCGCCAGCGGCACCGCGCCCAGCATCGCGGCCATCGTCGTCATGAGGATCGGGCGGAAGCGCAGCAGGCAGGCCTGATGAATGGCGTCATAGGGCTTCTTGTGTTCCTGGCGCTCGGCCGCCAGGGCGAAGTCGATCATCATGATCGCGTTCTTCTGCACGATTCCGATCAGAAGGACTATCCCGATGATCGCGACGACGGTCAGCTCGCTTCCGCAGACGATCAGCGCCAGGATTGCGCCCACTCCCGCCGACGGTAGCGTCGAGAGGATTGTTATCGGGTGAATGTAGCTCTCGTAGAGGATACCTAGGACGATGTAGACAGTCACCAAGGCGCTCAGGATCAGGATACCCTCGTTTGACAGCGATCCGACAAACGCCTGGGCCGTGCCCTGGAACGAGCCCTGCATCGCCGCGGGCGTGGGCATTTCCTTTTCAACGTTCTGGATCGCCTTGACCGCCGCCCCCAGCGAGGCACCCGGGTCCAGGTTGAAGGAAACCGTGGTCGCGGGAAACTGCCCCATGTGGCTAATGAGGATGGGCGCCGTGACCTGCGAGGTCTTTGAGATGGTGCTCAACGGAACGGCGCCACCGCTCGAGGACATGAGGTAGATGTCCTTCAGGTTGTCGGGGCTCGCCTGAAAGGCCGCGTCCACCTCCAGGATCACGTGGTACTGGTTGAGCTGTGTGAAGACTGTCGAGATCTGCCTCTGACCGAAGCTGTCGTACAGGCTGTCGTCTATGTTCTGCGGCGTTATCCCCAGGCGCGAGGCGGTCATCCTGTCAAACGAGATGGAGGCCTGGCGTCCCTCGGTCTGCAGGTCGCTCGCCACGTCCGTCAACTCGGGGATCGCCTTCAGCCGGCTGACAAACCTCGTGGCGTAGTCAGAGAGCTCGGCCGCGCTCGGGTCCTGGAGACTGTATTGGTATTCCGTCCGGCTGACGATGTCCTCAACGGAGATGTCCTGCACCGGCTGCATGTAGAGGCTGATGCCCTGCACCTTTGCCACCGCCGCCTGCAGGCGACGGATGACCGCCGACGCCGAAATCCGCTTTGCGAGCGGCTTCAGGTTAATCTGGATCCGGCCGCTGTTCAGCGTGGTGTTGGTCCCGTCGACCCCGATGAACGACGAAAGGCTTTCCACTGCGGGATCCTCCAATATCACCGAGACAAGTTTCTGCTGCTGCCTCGCCATCTCGGCGAACGAGACGCTCTGGTTAGCCTCGGAGACGCCCTGGATCTCGCCCGTGTCCTGGACCGGGAAAAATCCCTTAGGGATGACGACGTACAGGAGGCAGGTGACGACGAGCGTTGCCACGGCGACCATAAGCGTGAGGGTCCGGTGCCCCAACACCCAGTCCAGCGTCCTCCCGTAAAACGCGATTGTATTCTCAAACACGCGCTCGGAGGCCTTGTAGAACCGACCCTGTTTCGACTCGTCCTGGTGCTTGAGCAGCCTCGCGCAGAGCATCGGTGTCAGCGTCAATGAAACGACCGCCGAGATGAGGATCGTCACGCTCAGCGTGACCGCAAACTCCCTGAAAAGCCGGCCCGTGATGTCCCCCATGAAAAGGAGCGGGATCAGCACCGCGATCAGCGAGACCGTGAGCGACATGATCGTGAACCCAATCTGCTCGGCTCCCTTGAGCGCGGCGGGCAGCGAGGCCTCGCCCTGCTCCACGTAACGCGAGATGTTCTCTATCATCACAATCGCGTCGTCGACGACGAAACCGGTCGAGATCGTGAGCGCCATCAGCGTCAGGTTATTCAGGCTGTAGCCGAGCGCGTACATGGCCCCGAAGGTGCCGACCAGAGAGAGGGGCACCGCGATGCTCGGGATGATGGTCGCGGCGAACGTTCGGAGGAACACGAAGATGACCAGGACCACCAGCGCAATGCACAGGCAGAGCTCGAACTCCACGTCGGAGACCGAGGCGCGAACGGTGGTGGTCCGATCGGTGAGAACGGTGACGTTGATCGCAGGCGGAATTGTGGCCCTGAGCTTGGGGAGGAGCGCCTTGATGCTGTCGACGACGTCAATGATGTTGGCCCCGGGCTGGCGCTGGATGTTCACAATCACCGCCGGGACCTTGTTCATCCAAGCGGAAGCCTGCGCGTTCTCGATGCCGTCAACGACCTTGGCGACCGAATTGAGCATCACCGGGGCACCGTTCCTGAACGCGACGACCAGCTTGCGGTAGTCGTCGCTCGTCGCCAGCTGGTCATTCGCGCCGATCTGGTAGTTCTGGTTGGGCCCGTCAAAGCTGCCCTTCGCCGCGTCGAGGCTGGCCGAAATCACACTTGTGCGAACGCTTTCAAGGCTGAGGCCGTAGGACGCGAGCTGCGTCGGGTTCACCTGTATCCTGACCGCCGGCTTCTGGCCGCCGCTGATCGTCACCGCCCCGACGCCGGGCAGCTGCGAGATTTTTTCGGCGAGCCGGGTGTCCGTGTAGTCCTCGACCTTGGAGAGGGGGATCGTGTCCGAGGTGAGCGCCAATGTCAGGATGGGCGCGTCGGCCGGGTTGACCTTGTTGTAGATCGGGGGCGTTGGCAGCTGGGGCGGCAGGTAGTTCTGGGCCGCGTTGATCGCCTCCTGCACATCCTGCTCGGCGACGTCTATGCTCAGGCTGAGCGAGAACTGGAGCGTGATCACTGACACGCCCTCCGAGCTCGTGGACAGCATCTGGTTGAGCCCGGGAACCTCGCCGAGCTGTCGCTCGAGCGGCGCCGTGACCGCCGACGCCACGACATCCGGGCTGGCGCCGGGGTAGAACGTGATCACCTGCATCGTCGGGTAGTCCACCTCCGGCAGCGCGGCGATCGGCAGCTGGCGGAAGGCGATGATGCCGACCAGCAGTATCGCCGCCATCAACAGAGAGGTCGCGATCGGCCTCAGGATAAACGGACGGGACGGATTCATTCGCGCGCGGTCGCCGGGGTCGGGGTTGGCGAAGGCTCCGGAGAAGAAGCCGAGCCAGTCGTCGCGGCCGCGGAATCCGGTTTCCGGACTGCGACCTTCGACCCGCTCTGCAGCTTGTCGAAGCCGTCCGTCACCAGCTCCTCCTTCGGCTTCACGCCCGAGACAGCTGTCACCTCACCCTCCGTCGCGACGACCTTGATGTCCCTTGACTGCACCGTGCTGTCAGGCTGCACCACGTAGACGAAGGCCGCGTCGCTGTTTCGCTGGACGGAGGCTGACGGCACGAGGATGACGTTCGTGAGGGTCTTGACCAGTAGCCTGGCGTTCACGAATTGGTTTGGGAAGAGCTCGTTCTTCTTGTTGGGGAACGTCGCCCTCGCCTTCACGGTGCCCGTCGTCGTGTTGATCTGGTTGTCGAGCGTGATCAGAGTCCCCTCGGCCAGTTTGTGCGCCTGCGAACGGTCGAGCGCGGACACAGTCAGCGTGCTGCCCGCCGATGTCTGCTCGGTCACCGCCGGAAGGTCATCCTCCGATATGTTGAAGATGACCGTGATCGGCTGGAGCTGCGTGATTGTGGCGAGCGCGGTCGTGCCGCCAGCGGCGACTATGTTGCCCGGATCCACCGAGCGCAGGCCGACCCGGCCGTCAATCGGAGAGGTGATGCGGGTGTAGTCGACGTTGATCTGGGCGGACGCCATGTTTCCCTGGTCGAGCAGGACGACACCGGCGTCCTGCTCCACCAGCGCCTGCTGGGTCGCGAGCTGCTGCTCGGGAATCGCGTGCTGCTCATAGGCGTTCTGGTAGCGGGCGAGGTCCAGGCGAGCGTTCTTTAGGAGCGCCTCGTCGCGGGCCAGTTGACCCTGGGCCTGGACGAGCAAGGCCTGGTAGGGACGGGGATCAATCACCGCCAAAAGGTCGTTCTTCTTCACCATCTGCCCCTCCCTGTAGAGGACGGCAGTCAATTCGCCGGCAACCCTGCTCGTCAGAGTAACGGTATACACGGGGGTGACAGTGCCGAGCGCGTCGAGGAAGATATGGATGTCGCCGGTGTTGGCGACGCCCGTCGACACGGGGATGGCCGCCGGCGCCGGCGGCGTTGCCTTCGGCTTTGAAAAGACATGAAAAAGCAGCCAGCCGCAGAGAACGACCGCAACCAGGGCGATGACGGCGAGCAGCGGGTGCTTCCTCACTCCTGACCGGTGCCGCCCGGCCTGGTCAGCCCGGGGATGGTCCTTTTTGGGCGCATTCGCTTCCTTTTCTTTCATAAGATTCTTTTCTGGTGGGTTTTGCGTCGCCGGTCGCCCAGGGACGCTCGATCAGAGTCCCCACCGGTCAGATCGAGTTCTCGCCTCGTTTGGAGCTCGTGTTGGAAATTCCAATTGGTTTCTCAGCAAGGGTTTGGTGAATGACGCAGACGATTGAGGAAAGTTGCGGCGAGCAAGAACGAATCGCTCCCGAATAGGAGGCTGAAAAAGAGCCGCCCGGTCGGTTGCGATTCCAGGGTTAGTTTCCGCGACCTGACAACGGTTCCGGGGGTTGGGTGCAAACGCCGGCTCCGGCGCCGGCCAAGGCGGGCGATTTCCCAGCGGAAGGTAGGGCAATGCCCCATGGCGCCCGGCGTCCCGAAAGGATAAACTCTGGGTCGGCTCCCAAGAACCGAATCCAACCGATCGTGTCCTTGGTAGGTAAGACCTTCCGAACTGGAAACCGTCCCACATTTATGAAAAACAACAAAGAACACGCACACACACCCGCCGAGCTACTCACTGAACTCAAGACACTCGTCGCCGAGGCTGAGACGATGATGGCCGACTCGCTGTCAGAACACACCGCGGACGCCCTTGGCAACCTGCGCGACCGTTTCAGTGCAGCCCAGGAACGCTTTTCGGAGATGTACGACCGGACGAAGAAAAAGGTCGTCGCCGGCGCCAAGTACACCGACTCAACGATTCGCGAGAATCCCTACCAGTCGATCGCTATCGCGCTCGGGGTGGGCGTCCTCCTTGGCTTGGTGGTCGGTCGCCGCGGCAAATAGACTGCTCCCCAATGGAGCCCACGACACCCGCGCCGGAAGGATACCTGAGCGCGCTCAGGTCCCTCGGCGATGGTTTCCTGGCGAGCGTCCAGGACCGGCTGGCGCTGTTCACGGTTGAGCTCCAGGAGGAGAAGTTCCGGCTGGTCCAGACGTTCATATGGATCAGCGCCGCAGTATTCACCGGGATGATGGCTGTGACTTTCGCAAGCCTCGCTCTGGTTTACCTTTTCTGGGAAAGCGCCCGGCTGGCCATCCTGGTCGGGCTGGCGGTGCTCTACACCGCGGCGCTCATCGCGATCATTGTCGCTTTCCGGCGCTACCTGGCGCGCCAGCCAAGCCCGTTCGCCGCAACGTTGCAGGAGTTGGGCCAAGACCGCGCATGTATCCGGAACGAGAGCTGAGGCTCCTGGCCGCCCACAAGGCGTCCCTGCAGGCGGACATCGCCGAGCGGCGCATCCAGTGCGCTGAGGCCATTGCGCAGGTGGCGACGCCCTTGGAGTGGCTGGACCGCGCGGTAACCTTCTGGCGCCACTTTTCGCCTCTCATAAAGATCACGGCGGTTCCCCTGGGCTTGCTCGTCAAGCGCGCGCTCTTTCCCCGATTCAAGCTCCTCGGCGCCCTCGTTCGCTGGGGCCCCCTGGCCTTCGGCGCCGTCCGCGGCTTGAGATCAATCCTGGGCACCTCCCGTCCGTAAGGCCCACAGGCCTCGTCTGAGGGCCACGATTCCTCGCTTTTTCCAAAGGCGCGGGTAATGCCTGTTGACGAGATGTCGAAGGTCTATTTCTACTATTCGGCTATGAATGCCGGGAAGAGCACCGTTCTCCTCCAGTCGAGCTACAACTACCAGGAGCGCGGCATGCGCACGCTCCTTTTCATGCCCGCGATGGACACGCGGGCGGGTGAAGGGAGGATCGAGTCGCGCATCGGCCTCGGCTCCGACGCCATCTCACTGCAGGCGGGCGACGACCTTCTCGCGATGGTGACGGCAGAGCATGGCGAGAAACCCGTCGCCTGCGTCCTAGTCGACGATGCGCAGTTCCTGACACGCGACCAGGTTCGCCAAGCGACCGACATCGCCGACTCCCTCAGGATTCCGGTTCTCTGCTACGGGCTGCGCACCGATTTTCAGGGGCATCTATTTCCAGGAAGCGCCGAGCTGCTTGCGGTCGCCGACAACCTGATAGAGCTGAAGACCATTTGCCACTGCGGCCGCAAGGCCACAATGAACCTCCGGATTGCCGCCGACGGCAACGCCGTGAAGATCGGCGCCCAGGTCGAGATCGGCGGCAACGACCGCTACATGGCCATGTGCCGCCGACACTTCAAGGAGGCGTTCGGCAAAGCCTAGCGGAACTACTCGTCCCCCACCCGGCCGCGGGCCGCCTTGTTCCTGGCTCGGTGCTTTTTCGTCTGGATCATCCGCACCTTCTGGCCGCGACTCTTTTGGCGCGTCTGCCGCCGGCTCTTCTCGCGCAGGTGCTGTGCGGCCTCCCGCGTCGCCCGCTGGCGCGCCTCAAGCCTGTCGCAGATCTCGAGCCACGCCCGGTCCCGGTTGGCCGCCTGTGATCGCTCGGCTTGGCACCTCACCTTTATCCCTGTCGGACGGTGCCGCAGCCAGACGGTCGACGAAGTCTTGTTTATCTTCTGGCCGCCTGGCCCGCTCCCGCGGATGAACTTCTCCTCGATGTCGGAAACCTGCACACCGAGGGCGGCGAGCCTGGAGAGGATGTTTCCGGTCGATTCCATCTCCCGCCATTCTAACCGCCAGTCGGGAGGGATCCACAAGCCTATCCGGGGGCCCATTGCCGGATCCGTCGCACGGCCAGGTTATTTCAGCGTTAGATCGTCCTTAACGTCCTTGACGCCACCGGCAGCCATTGCGTCCCGCGTGGCCGCCGCTCGCTGGTCTTCCGTGTCGACAAATCCGCTCAGCTGCACGATGCCCTTGAAGGTCTCGACCTTGATCTCAAATGACTTAACGGCGCCGTCGCCAAGGAGGGCGCTTTTCACCTTCGCGGTGATGGTCGTGTCGTCGACGTACTGGCCTGTGCTGTCCTTGGTGGGGCTGCCCGCGCAGCCGGTGAATACGCAGACCGCAAGAATGCCGGCCAGGGCGCATATGGAGGGGAATCTCGATTTATTGAGCGAGTGGTTCATGGCGATTGAGGATTTTGTGATCAGTTTTGGTTACCGATAGTTGGATTCGTCACGCAGGAATCGTTCGAGTTCCTCGCGTCCAGCGCCGGTCTTCTTCTCAAGGCGGCCAATGAGCTCGTCCTCCTGCCCCTCGACAAAACGAAGGTCATTGTCGGTGAGAGTCGCGTATTTCTTCCTTAGTTTTCCCTTCGCGATATCCCAGTTGCCCTGGACAATTTCTGAATTCATCGGTGTGATTTCCTGTGTAATTTTGCTTAATATTGAGGTCCGCGGGACGAACCCGCCGAGGCCGCATTCCGGATCCGGCGCGGCCATCGTTATTGTAGCCACGCCGCTCGAATGGTTCCTCGAAATGGGACGTCCCTCCGGGGATCAGCGGGGGAAATGTTCAGCATATAGAGGCGACGCAGGAACCGCGGCCATTTTCGGTAGTCGATGTCTTAAGCATGAAAACAATATACTACCCAATCCGCGCGCTGCTTGCGTGCGGCGCGATCGCCCTTATCGGAGGATGCGCCTCCGAGCCCGATTCTCACGTGGTCTCGGCCCCGCCACCGCCCCCGCCCGGACAGCCGGTTGCGACGACCGTCACTACCCAGACGACGTCCGCCCCCGCACCCGTCGCTTACCAGACCGTGACTACCAACGGACAGCCGCAGACACAGACCGTCTACACGACCCAGGCGCAGCCGACCAACACGATCGTCGTCACCCAGGCGCCACCGGCCCTCCAGACCGAAGTCGTTCTTGCCCGCCCTTCGCCCGATCACGTGTGGATCGCGGGCTACTGGACCTGGAGAGACAATCGTTATGAGTGGATGGGCGGCCATTGGGAGATGCCCCCGCACTCGAATTCTGTCTGGGTCGCCCCGCATTGGGAGCCCGAGAATGGCGCGTACCGCTTCTATGAGGGCTACTGGAACTGATCCGGTACAAAATCTGAAAGCTTGAGCCGAACGGCGCGGAGAAATCCGCGCCGTTCTCATTTCGTACCGCAATGTTCGCGGGCGGCGACAACGATAGTGTTGTTGGCCCAATTGTATAAATCCGAATTCCATTCCTTAGATTGATCGGTCAACTACATGGGATCCGTTTTGGTGTGCGCCAGGAGTTGAGGATGTCAACTCGCAATAGGGCTTCCTTTTGTTGGTTGGACCAGAGACGAGAGCGCAGGCTTGGTCCGAACGCTGCCTTGATTCTATGCATCGCGGCTTCGGCGAGGGATCGTCGTCCGTAGTGGTGGGAGCGTTTCCAGTTCGCGTTGCCCAAAAGGCGAACTTCTCTGATGGCACCGTCTCGTTGGAGGGATCCGGGTTCACGGTGAAGAACCGCGCCGATCCGAGGTGGTGTAATCAGCCGAAGTCGGCGCCTGCGCGCCCCAGCTTAACAACAGCGCCGGTCATAGGCGCCGTCGCCGATGACTTCCCGGGCGGCTGAGAGATCCGGCGGTAGCCAAGAGGGAATCGAAGGCCTCTGAGTCGTGGGTTTGGCTTGGAGTTACCAGACCCGCGACAATCAAGGAGGAGGCAGGATCGACACCGAGATGGATCTTGCGGT